>Ga0209611_10003182_pt1 | contig 28670 bp, 25 predicted proteins | sample S1TSphgellanicum_3_FD_187693 | JGI IMG/M metagenome (GOLD analysis project Ga0209611, IMG submission 187693) | Host-associated microbial communities from peat moss isolated from Minnesota, USA - S1T2_Fc - Sphagnum magellanicum MG (SPAdes) (version 2) | ecosystem: Host-associated > Plants > Peat...
GCACCCCCCCCCTCCCCTCCCCCTTTTTTTCTGGCTATATATTAGCCAAAATGCTGTATCAGAAAATTAAAAGTGCTAAAATCATGTGCTTTTCCAGATTTCCAAGAAGCGAGAGTTTGGCTGAGATTTATTATACATGGTTCAAGTACGTAGCCAAAAATATGAAAATGATGTTTTTAAATTTTTATTATTTTCATATTTAGGTTGTAACCAAAATTGGCTAAAAATCTTCTTGTGGATGATCACCACTTTGACTATAACACAAAATTACCCCCCAAAACCAAAAAAAAACTTTGCTCACCAGCAGACTTACTTGAGGAAAAAAAATTCACTCATCTCTTCCACACATCATAGCCAGTGCACTTTCATCACTAGCCAATTTGTGACAGACAACACCTTTTTAATTTACAATCTTTTATTGTGTTTAGTGTATTATGATCTTCTATTTGATTAATGTATTAATTAGAACAGTTCTTGATTGTTATGTTTTTTTTCATGAAATGTGCTCTTGTTTGTCACTAGCCAATTTGTGAAAGACGACATGTTTTCAGTTTACAATCTTCCATTTGTTTAGTGTATTATGATCTTCCATTTGTTTTAGTGTATTATGATCTTGTATTTGATTAGTGTAATTAGCGGTGTCTTGATTATTATGGTTCTTCATGAAATGTGTTCAAGTGCTTTTATTTGCCTTGTACTTGTTGTGGGTGGGTTCTCTCATCCCTACCTTCTCTCTTTTTTTTTTTTTGAAAAAAAATTAGAGGGGAAGGGTTTTACTTACATCATGATCTACAAAGAAAGAAAGAAAGAAAGCAAGCTTTGGCAAAATAGGCAATAGCTGCTGCTAGTCTAAGCTCTAGCCATAGCTAGCTAGCTTGTGGTTGTGTGGGTTTAGAAGCCACCATGGGTGGTGTGACGACGCCTCGTGCCTTTTAGCTACACTCCATCACTCAAGTCAACAAATGTTTGTGGTCGTAGTTCTCAGGCCTGATCGATGATGGAGTGATGAGCAGCAGCAGCAGCAGCCGGGTACAAGACTAGGATCGATGGAGCGATCATGCATCATCTTGTTGTTGTTAGCCTATGTTTTTTGTTTTTTGTTGTTGTTGTTGTTGTAGTGAAGCTTGATCATATAAAGGAAAGATGGTGGGTTTGTTGTTGGTAATATTCCAAGCCTGTTTTGTTCATGAGTAATAGGTATCAGAAGAGAAGCAGCTAGAGACCAAGTGGAGAAGAAGAAGAAGAAGAAGAAGAAGAAGACGGAGCTAGAGACCAGGTGGAGAAGAAGGAGCTAGGGACGAGGTGGTGGAGAAGAAGGAGGTGGAGGAGCTAGAGACGAGAACGTGAACAAGAAGAAGGAGCTAGAGACCAGGTGGAGAAGAAGGAGCTAGGGACGAGGTGGTGGAGAAGAAGGAGGTGGAGGAGCTAGAGACGAGAACGTGAACAAGAAGAAGGAGCTGAGCTGAGCTTCTTAGTTTAGTGGAGACAGCAGTTTGTAGACATGGTGGAGGTTATGGAGTATAGTAGCTTAGGTAAGAGGGATAGGGACATGAGCAGCTACGAAGCGCAGGAAGCGGCGAGGATGGGGATAGATAGTGCTAGGAGGTTATTGCAGATGTTATCGCACCAGCACCAGGAGCAGCAACAACAGCAGCAGCAGCAGTGCTTGCAAGAAGCTGGTGGACATGGCAAGGAGAGGATGATGAGTGCCGCTGATGCCGAACGTTGCAAGTTCCAGAAAGTGCAGGTGTCGAAGTTGTGTAGTAGTCGGACGAGCTGTAGGGGACACGCCAGGTTTCGGAGAGCAACTGCAGCTCGGATCAATCCTATGATTGCAGGCTTCGAGTATGTGTTCTTCCAGAGTGCCAATTTCGCGCAAGAGGATGAGTTGAAGCGGAAGCAGCTGTCCAAGGAGCAGCTGAAGGAGAAGGAGATCACGAATGTGAAATTTCTTGAAGAGGTGCCTAGTGAAGTGGTTTCTGCTGCACCACCTCCTCCGCATGAGTATCGACATACCCAACAACAGATCCAACAGCAGCAGCAGCAGCAGCAGCAGCTCCATCCCCAGCTCCAACTGCAAATTCAACAGCAAATGGAGAAACAAAACCACCGTAGCAGCAGCAGCAGCATGAGCATGAGCTTGGAGAATTCCATGAGCTCGGGAGCAGGAGGAGGAGGAGGACATCATCGTCCTCCGCTTCATTCCACTACCAACAAGTCCTTCTCTATTGCCAACATGCAGCAGGATCTGAATGCAGGAAATCAAGCTGCAGCCGGCTGGCTACTACTACCCCAAGCTGTAGCTGCGGTGCATACAGCAGCAGGCAAAAAGAAATCCTGCAGCAGCAAACCTGATGAGAATGGTGGCGGCCATTCTTGTACCAGTGAGCGGTTAGGCCGCTGCCATTGCTCCAAGCGAAGGTATTAGTTAAACTCAATCTTCCCAGCCCCTCTCTGACGGTCACAAAACCCTAATCCCTCACTCTTGTTCCACAGACAGAAAGTGAGGGGAATCAATGTTTGCGGTCAATTGCTGTTGCTGCTGCTGTTCTGGCTATGGACAATGAATTTTTTTTTTGGCTTTGCACACAGAAAATTGAGAGTGAAGAGGACAATCAGGGTGCCAGCAATCAGCAACAAGCTTGCTGATATTCCTCCTGATGATTACTCCTGGCGCAAGTACGGCCAAAAGCCCATTAAAGGCTCCCCACATCCAAGGTACCCATCTCTCTCCTCCATTGATCCAACCCCAACCGAAGCTTTCAATCTGACAGCTTCTTCACAATTTCCCATGCATGTAGTTTTGTATAGGAAGAAACAAAAGCATGACATATCAAGCTTGACAGAAGAAACTTGACAGCTGAAAGCTTGACAAAAACTTGCTTGACAAAGCTTCTTGACTGGAACTTTGATAATTCTAAGCTTTTCTTGTGTCTTCTCCTTTCTTGGCAGGGGTTACTACAAGTGCAGTAGCATGAGGAATTGTCCTGCAAGGAAGCATGTGGAGCGATCCTTGGACGATTCATCCATGCTCATTGTCACCTATGAAGGTGAACACAGCCACCCTCGCAGCAGTACTACTCCTCCTTCCATCAGCACTGCTCTAAATAATTATGCAGTCATAACAACAACAGCTTGAGACAACACAGCACACCAACAAAATTGCTTGCCACAAATCACAAGTTCTCAAATCTCATGTGTTTTTCTGGAGCCATTCTTTTTCCTCTAGAATCCTTTTGAAAGAGATAGACATTGATGGTCTCCTGGGTGTCAGTCAAACACATGATTTGTGTCTCATGGGTGTCACCAAATCATGCCATAAATTACTACCATGCCACACTGCCTGCACTTTCCTCTGTCTTTTTACCCATTGCAGACTTGGGGGAGGAATCTGCTGCAATTCAGATCTCCATTTTGTGATAGTGAAGTCTAAACTGCAGCAACTCTAATTACCCCAGATTCTTGTTAAATGGCACCACTCCATAGTACTTGAGCCAGCTTATAAGCTTCAGGTTTCTGAGAACATTTTCAAAAGTGCCCCACAATAGTACTTGAGCATCCTTAGTATCCCTAGCTTCAGATTTTTGGGACCATTTGCAGAAACTGCAAGTCCATTGCAGGTGACAAAATTTGATCTCGGCCATCCATTGGCAAACTTGTATTTCATCTCAGTGATCTGCAGGTGACTGGATTTGATCTCAGCTATCTACAATGGATAGTGGGTTCATATTACTCGAGCATCCTAGCTTCAAGTTTTTGAGAACATTGCAGAAGAGAAGGCCCTAGTCAATCCATCGTGCTTGAGCATCATCCTTAGCTTCAAGTTTTTTAGAACATTTGCAGAAACTGCAAGTCGATTGCAGGTGACACAATTTGATCTTGGTCATCCATAAGCAACTGGATTGGATTTCATCTCCATGATCTGCAGGCAACTAGATTTGATCTCAGATGGAAATTGGGCCCCTTGGTCCATCAATCCATAGTGGCTTGAGCATCTTAGATTCAGGTTTTTGAGAACAAATTTGTAGAGCCTAAATCCTAAATCCTAAAACCCAAGTCCATGGGAGAAAAAGAATTATTGGACATATTTGTGTACAGATTGAAATGACTATTATTAGTACTCAAAGTCGGACACTCAAGATGATGATGAAATGACAAAACTCTCCCTTTCTTCTGGTTTTGTGCATGATTTGGTGCTCTTGGACATCCATCCATTTGGGCATAGAGAGGTACGTCTGCAGTTGTTGTCACATGCCAGATTGGATTGCCAGTTTGAACTAGAATTGTTACCCTACACACATGCAGTTTCTCTTTCAAAATCTCCAATAAAATGATGCATGAATTGTAGATTTAGATGGAAAGGTGGGATATATCTGAATACTAGGTGAATTGCCAAATGGTTGTGTCAATTATAAACCAATAATTCGCTACTAACTTTGAAGCTTTGACATTAATTATATTATTTTCAGAAATGTTGAAGAAAAAATTCAAAAAAAATGAAAAAAAGTTTTGAAGGACAATACTGTATCTTCAAAGAATAATCTATTTGTTGAAATGAAAATTTCAAGATTAATTAATTATTCTACAGATATGTGTCGAAGCTGCCAAGGTACTATGATAATCATTAACATATCCCTAATCCATTGTCATGATTTATCCTCCCACGACAGCTTTGGAAATTGTGACTATATAATTTTTTGCAGTTCTTATAATATCATTTTTATATCACCTTAGAGCCTCTCCTTTTGCAACACCTTGCAACATTTTGCAGCACTCCTATCCCAATTTTCAAAACAATGTTTGCACTTGGGATAGGTGAATAATTTCATGGTAAACATTTCACAATAAATACGATTCAAGTTGCTTCAGAAATTATGAAACAAAAGGCTTAAACCGCAAATTCCAATAGCCACAAGAAAGCACAATTGAAAAGTGGGGGTAATGAAAAGTTTCACAAGTGAACACTCTACTTCTAGAGACGTTCAAAGTTCAAACCATTGTGCCCGAGGTCTGGGGCAGAGCACACTGACAGCAGAACCTCCCCACTATACTAATTTTGCAGAAATTTTGTAAACTGCACTTATGGAACCATAACAACACAATCAATCCTTCATGTACCAGACCTGCATGGCTACAAGTTGAAAGACTTGACAAACAAAAAGTGACATCATCTGGCTCTACACCTTCTTCATCACCTCTGTACAAAATGTTCAAGAGTTTTCATTACCATGTGGCCCATGCTAGGGTGTCACTTCACATGGCAGAAATCCACTCCCATTTGGATTTTCAAATTCATACGAGTTCTTGCAATGGGTGTAATATATAGTAGTTGTATACAAGTGCAAAAATGTAGTACTATTCCACAAATGATGAATTGCACCTAATGATGTCAATCAATCTCTTATTCTTGTGTCTCCCTCCATTTTTCTGTTTCCATTCTAAGCAAAAGATATTGCATATTGAGCAAGCAATCAACTTTTTATCTAGGATTTTGTTTTGTTGGGGCTACTAGTTTTCTTGGGTCCACTCTTGATGACATTGCCATTGGAGGTGGGAATGTTCCAATGGCAATGTTGTGGGAGGTAGCACACACATGACACTTTTGTGTGGATGCATGCCCTTTCCCAAGATGCAAAACCATGGTCACAAGTAGTTTTCCACGTGTTTGTAAACGTTGTTGATTTGTTGAGAGAGAAGAAATACATGATACATTACCCAAACAAAAACCAATATACTTTCTAATGGAAGGAATTTTTAAAAAAGGAGATCATGAGAAGAAGAAGAAAAAGTTCATGAACAAGAAGAAGTAGTAGAGATCATGGATAACAATAAGAAAAAGAATAAAAGATTGTCAACAAGGAGAAAGAAGACCTTGTGAATAAGAAGAAAAGATGATGAACAATCAAATGAAGAAGAATAAGAAGGTCGTGGATAAGACAAAGAAGAAAAAGAAGATCATGAACAATGATGAGAAGAGGAATGAAAAGAAATAGCTTGTGAACAAGAAGAAGAAGAAAAAGATCATGCACAAGAAGAAGAAAAGATCGTAAACAATAAACAAAGAGAAGAGACCATGGACAATACGAAGAAGATATTAGAAACAAGAAAAAGATCAACAATGACAACAAGAGATCTTTGGGATGGTGTTTGCAAAAGGTGTCGACCAATTTGTCACTTCATAGACAATTTGTTGTATTCCATGTTTATTTACAAATGAAAATGACTAAGGACATATTTCCATTAAACTACTATGATCACAATTGTTTTTCATTATGTGTGGTGTCAAATTGTATTTGGAATATGCTAAATGATGATTTAACATAATGGATGAAAGGTTATACATGATGATAAGTAGAAAATGCCAAAACTTTTGGCACCTAATGATCATGTGAAGCATGAGGGTTTAGTTGAGTTTATCTATGATAATAGTTTCTTTGTATTAGATTGTGTCTATTGTTTGTGTTAACATGTAGAAATCTTTATATTATTTAGTTTCATAGGCTTTCTAGTAACTAGTAATTACTAGTGGTAAACTTACCATCCCTTACCCAAGGGGTGAAGTTAGAAGGATTACATAACGCAAATTAGTGAGTGGTTTGGGGGGGGGGGGTAATCCACCCAATCATCTAAGAGATTTTTAGGAAGGGATTAAAATAAAAGCCCTAATTTTTAGGGGTCAATGTGGGCCTTGTGTGGGATGTGGGGAAAGGGGATTAAGGAAAATGTTGGGAGAATTAGATTGATTATTTGAGACTTTTGGGGAATGTAGAATTTTCCCTTGGAGAGTGATGTGAGGAATGGAAAAATATGTATGTACATTGTGTATGATTTTAATGAAAAATGGTTGAAGAACTCGAGTCTTTTGTGTTGCATTGTTATTGTATTAAATGTGGGAGGTAAAGTAGTTTATGTTATGTAAGTAGGATGTTTCCTTGAATTAGTATCTTTGCATTTCTTCTAGGACAAATAGTAATGGGTTGACCATTGGTTATTCTTTGGAGCACTAAGCTACTAATTGCCACATGAAGGTTACAACCAATATTTGGTGGTGGAAATGAAGGGGAACAAATCACCGAATTGCCTTTTGCAAGCTAGAAGGCATTGTTGTAAGCAATGGGTAGGAACTTAGAAGGAAGACAACTAGTTGTAGATGGTATGGAGGAAAAAAAGGTCTCTTTGAAGGTTACAGGTGGTAGGTAGAGCTACTAGAAAACCTACAAGCATGGGGGAAGAAGGATAGTAGTGGTAGAAAGGTTTAAATATCCCCTAGGCACTATCCAGGAATGTTGAAAGTACTACAAAATTCAGGAGAATAACTATTATCATGTTCTCCCTTTTTTCATATTGTTCCCCTCCTTATGTTCTACTCCCTACTTCTTGGTTTAGACTACTTATAAAAGAGCGAAGCAGACCATTATCTTCCTTATTTTCCCTTATATGATTTCTTATTTATTACTTGAGTAGTTGTAATAAAGTTAGTGAGGGTAATTCTTTTTGTAGAATAATAATGTGTCAACCTTGGCCCCTGGTCTTACCCCTTGGAGGACAGTAATGATCGAGGGCCACAATTTCACTCCTTAATAATTTGTTGAAAGTTATTTCTTTTTGTTTATTGTTATTCATGAAGAAATTTGCAATGGTGGAATGTTGGTGATACTTTATATTTTCATTAGTGTGTGCTTTATGAGTGGATTTTTAGCCTTTGGGTGTGCGTTAATTGTCAAAGGTGACTTATGATGTGGAAGTTAAATAGATGTGATGACAAAAAATTTAAAGGGGGCGTATTGCTAGAACAAGGACATTTTTTTGTTTGGTTTGGGAAACTAACACATTTCCTTTGAGCCTTTCGGGTAGTCTATTTTCTTTCAATGTGATAGTAGTACTTTATGTTTATGTTCAAAATTCTCATAAACTTCTTTTGTTGCATATGGAGGATTAGGTTGAACACAAGAAAGGTAAATTTTTTTAGAATATAAGTTCATTTGGAAATTATGAAAGCCTTTAGTGATTTGAAAGTTGGCTTAAAATTGTTTCACAACCTCAAGCTTCGTATACTTGAGGTTATTATGACTTTTGTTTTCTTGGAATTGGGAAGGAATGGGAAGTGAAATTTGTTTTGGTGGAAATTCCAAGAATTGCATAACTTGAATGTGGGGAATTGTGAAATTTGTATGAGGGAATTCTTTCATCCACATTGTTGTAGAACTTTAAAAAGAGGGTTTTCTTTTCTTGTTTGAACTTTTAGGGAAAGGTGGAGGTTGGGGCTTTCCAAGTTATTTAACAATTGGAAAATGTTGAAAACTAGTAGGATTCATGGGTGATTCTAGTGGGAAAAGAATGGTGTTTTGCTATTGATGGAATGAAAGAAGCAAACCTTGTTATAGGAAACTATAAATAAATGTGGGAAGGATTCTTCTATTGTGAAACAATTCTAATAGGTCATGATAGTTTATGAGAATAAATTCAAAGTGTGTTGTCCAAAATGTGCCTTAGACATATGTTATAGGATTGTTATTTCGATTTACACTTCTATCTTATGTTCTCTATACATCGAATGGAAATTAAAAAGTATCATTAATTTTCTAGGGAAAAAATTCATTATTCTTAAACTTCTTTTGGTATTAGAACTAGTTGGTTCTTAAAGTTCAAAATTTAATGGTTGCTATTAGTATTGTTACAATATGTCAATATTAACAAATTTGTATGTTTTTTGCATGTCATTATGTTAGGATCTAATGAAAATGAATATGTTGTAAACGATATTACCCAAGAAATTCATGAATAATTAGTTATTATGTTTGATCATGCAAGGAAGCATATTGCACCATAAGTAAAACAAACAATCAAACAAGAGCCCAAGGAGCAAGTTCAAAAATATTTTGAACATTTGGATAAGTATTTTTTAGAAAAGAAGAATATAGGACATAAAAAAATGGTGCAAGTTTGTTTCCAAGTTGAGGCCAAAAATTCAAAATTTGTGCATTGTAAAGACATGCATTAATGTTGAAGAAATGGTGACTACTACAATTAAAATTGAAAAGGTTTTGAGGTAGATTGGAAAACTTTTTATGAACAATTGAAGGAAGAACATGAGGAAATAACATCTTATAAAGAAAGCAATACAAATAGGCAATTGCATGCCTTGAATGCAATTTTTATCAATTTTTTTGGAAAAGGAACTGATAACAAAATAGGTATTAACTCAATACTTCCTACCAACAACACTTGTTGTTAACAATGTTGATTTTCAAAACATGTGGTTTCTTTATGCCCCAAGATTGCCAACACAAGGTCAAAATGTGCCAAATGCAATGAGGGGCACAAAATAGATAATTGTGGCCTTAAATGTTCCTTTTGTTTTGGACTAAAACATATGGAAGAAAAATGTTGGAAGAAAAATTTGAAGGGTATTACTACTATTATAAATTTTCTAAAAGTTGTGGTCAATGACGAAGAGACTACCTTGTTTGAATTGAACAAAATACGCAATACAAACCATGATTTGCTTTTTGGAATTAGGATGCCAAAAAAAAATTTGCCTATAATTTTAAGCTTTGCAAGAAAAATAATTGAAGAGATGACTAATGAAAAGAACAAGGAGACTAGTAATGTAGGTGTAGAAGTTATTGTAAGGTTTATGATTCTTTCCCATTTTATTAAAGGAAAGATCTCCTTGACTCCTATGGAAATCATATTGATCATTTCAAGTGAATTGGAATACTTGGAGTGTCTTATTAAATTGGCAAGGAAGCAGAAGGATGTTGAAGCAAACAAAATTCAAATGGTGGTTGTACAAAAAACACATGTTATTAGTCAAGTAAATGTTAATTGAACACATGACAATGAAACATCACATCTTGTGATGGAGATCAATCAAACTATAGAATTAAAGGATTGGTGGATATTAGAGCATCCATGTATGTTATGGCAATAACTGTGGTGAGGGAACTTGGCATTATACATTTGGTAGTTGGACATGAAATATATAAGACAACATTTGGAATTGTAACCCAAGCACTTGGAAGGATCATTCAAATTTTAATAATACTTGGTAAGATCATTTGTCAAATGGTGTTTTTGGTTATTGACATGGACAATTATGACTTGTTGTTGGGGTTGAATTTTTTCATGAAAATAATAATAGAGTGGATATGGACAAATGAGTCATCCAAGTTGGTAATGGACCTAGGATGGAAGTAATTTTTTTTCTTTTCAATGTTATTAATATGTTTAAAATGTTAAAACAACGAAAACATTAATGTGATGCATGAGGAATTAACTAAGATGTAAATGGAATAATTACAGTTGAAGAACATAACAAGCCTAATAACAAAATTAAATCTTGAAGGTTTGATTGATGGTTCCCCGTCTAATGATGATTTAGTAATGATCTTACAATATTTTAAAATTCAAATTGAAGAGCTAAGAGACATGGGATGGATCTAATGGTAAAAAGGAAAGCTCCCATGTAAACCTTGAAATTGATTTTGCAAAAATAACACAAAAAATTGTTGTAGGGGAAATTTAGTGAAGAGGATGATTATGCTAATTGGATTCAATGGGTTGATGTGGATGAGAAGGAATAGATGTAAAATATGGTGGGTAAGAAATTTGAATATAATATCCATTTTATTTCGTTCAAATTCAAGAATTTGATAACTTTGTGGAAGAATGTGATAGGTGGGCACTAATGAAATATAAGGTCAAATTAGTTGCATCTTTGGATGAAAAACAAGTGAAACAAATTTGGAAGTTGTTTGATGAATTCCATGAAGTTTTTGCATGGCACAAATGTGAGTCGATGCAATGTTCCATTGTAGAACATCCCATTGATACCCAAGGTTTACCCCCATGTGGCATAACACTAAGTTGTTTATCTTATTAGGAAGAAACTAAAGTAAACAAACAAATACATGCATTTGTTGATTTGGGGAAGATGTGTAAAAATGTTTTAGAATATGCATGTAAGGTGACTTTACTAATTAAAAAGGATGGTAGGTAGAGATTATATGGACATTATCATCCTTTGAATTCACAAACTAGAAGGATTATTTTCCCCTACCATTGACAGAGGATGTTTTGAGTTAGTTGGGAAATTATAAATGGTTCTCAACATTGGATTTTCAATTAGGGTTTTAACAAATTCCCATGGAACCAAATCACATCAATAAGATTATTGTTATGACCAAGTCAAGATTTTATAAATGGAACATAATGTCATTTGGGCTAAAAAATGCCATAAGTACATTCTTTCAAACTATTGCTAAAATATTTAAGGATTAGACCAATTAATTCTTAAAGGTGTTCATTAATGATGTTAACATTCATAAGAAAATTTGGTTGGAACACTTACACCATATCTTAATGGTTTTTCAAAAGTTAAAGGTAGTCAATTTGAAGCCAAATCCTAGCAAATGTTGTTTTGGTTGGAAGAACATTACTTTTTTGGGACGTGTGGTGAATTGTGAAGGATCACATCATGATCCAAAAAAGGTAACAATAGTTGAAGATTTTCATGTACCAAGGAAAATAATAAAAGTGCGTGCACTTTTGGGTTCGATAATATATTGTAAGAAAATTATACTTGGATATGCCAAAATTGCAAAACCATTTTTTGCATTGATTAAAAAGGAGTGCAAATTTCTCTCACACCAATATGCCAAGTTACTTTTGTTGTTATGAAAGAGAAGTTAGTGGAAACACCTTATCTTGGTAAGACCAAACTTCAAGAAAACCTTTATTTTGGATGTGGAATGGTAAATTAAGAGTGTTGGAATCATCATGTCGCAAAAGTTAGGAAGACAAGAAGAAGTTGACTATGCCAACAAAAGGTTATTGCCTATATAAAGAATATTCCACCCAATGGAGGGTGAATGGTATGCCCTAATATCAGGTATATTGTACTTCTAACAATATTTTCATTAAACATCCTTTTTGTTGTGAATTAATCATAAACCATTATAATGGTTTACAATCGTGTCTAATGCATATAAAAGGAAGGGAGGTTGGATTACAATGCCATAGGATTTCCTTTTTTGAATTATCTATCATGTTGGTAACAAATATACCAATGTGGATGCATTAAGCATGAATATAGTCATTATGTTTGAGGAAGATCAGGATTTTGGATGTGGTCCATGTTAAATTATGAAAAAATCCAAGGAACTTTGACAACTATTATTGCATCATTTGTTCTTGTTGAAAATAATAGAAACAATGTGATGCATGAATCCATTATTAACATGTTTACTTTATAAGAAGTTATACTAAGGAGGTCAATGCTTCTAGAGTTCATTAAATGGAAGAAAAATGTGTCAATCTTTTGAAGAACAATTAAGGAGATAACTTAGGAGGACATAAATTTGATGCAAGACATCAAACAAAAACATTAAGGAAATGACTTAGGAGGACTAATGCTAGTTGACCATGGAAGCACAAGTTATGGTGGATAAATCCAAATCCACTCTAGAAAACGAAATCAATAAAAAGTTGGATTTGTGGGAGGATGGATAGGGACAATAGTTGGACATATGGAAGGATGAAATGTTTATGACTTTGCTCACTAGAGGCCTATTAGAGACACATGTACATGATTATTTTGATATCGAAAAGGCAAAAAAAAAAGCGATGAAATATCATTGATTGAAAGACACATTATACTTTCAAAATCTAGTGGTGCCTAAACTTGAAGAAAGAAAAAAAATGATTGAGAAAATGCATGAAAAATTTAGACATTTTAATGAACTAAAAACTCTTACATAGGTAAGAACCAATTATTCTTACATGACAACACTAATTTTGTCAAAACATTTGTAAGGGCATGTGATATATGTTAATCGATTAAACATTCTGGAAATTTGAAATTTAGTATTAAGGAGATGAAGACCATACCAATGTGTCATTTGTTTAATCATGTTGTTATAGGGTCATAACCTAAAATTGTTAATGGCAACAAATGTATATTGGTAGCAATAGACCATTATTCCAAGTGATGTGAAATATGACTTATAAAACACAACGCACTTGTAGTTGTTAGATTTTTGGAAAGAAAAATCATTTATAGATTCAATGGTCCAAATTTTATTTTGATTGATAAAAGAAATGAATGCATGAAAAAATTTGATGAAATGTATCAAAACTATGGCATCACTCACTAATTCATTATTCATGTGTGGCCTCAATGTAAGGGCATGGTTAAATGTTTGATTAAAACAATCAAACATGGATTAGTTGTCATAACTACTTCTACTTTACAACAATTACCAAATCCCCTTTGGGTATCATTATGACATACAAGCCAATATGAAATATTTTCCTTTTAAAGTATTTATAGGGTGTATTCCAAGATTGATTATTGACAATAGCTTAAATGAGCTTTGTGAAATAGTTGATGAATAAGCAAGTGTTGAAATTATTACAAAACAAATGCATCACAAACTTACAATGTCACGAAATTTCAATACAATCCATGTGAAAATTGTAAAACAATGTCTATGTAATATTTGTGGGCTTCAAAGTGTAAAAATGACACAAAAAATATACATATTACTTCTATATAAATGATGTGTCTTTTCTACTTGTGATGTTTTGATGTGAAATACATACAATTTACATTTTAACTAAATATGTACAATTATCATGATGTAATTTTGGATAAAACTATGCGATTTTTGTGTATTAAACATGAACATTCACGTTTGTCATTCAAAAACAATGTTTCATTCGTTTGAATATTTAAGATATGGAATGCATATAAATATCATTCATATTAACTATAGCATGGAATTCATACAATTTTTATATAAACCTATGAAAATTGGATTTTGCACAAAATTTGTACAAACCTATGAAACCTAGTAAGTTTGTGATGTGGTACATAAGATGTTGATTGTCAATATTCACAAGTCTTTGATGGAAAAGGTTGAACAAATACAAAAGAAACAACAACATTGTAGGCTACACATGAGGGAGTTCAATTATTTAAAGGTTTTGAAGAAAACAAAAATGTGAAGATGCACAAACCTGAAAAGAAAGGGTTTTAAATGGTGGTTGGGAAAAACCATATACATTTGTAGGCTATAAAAATGGAAAGGTGACCATGATCAAGATGGTGGCAACATGGTCTACATCATCAAGGATTTATATCATCAACATTAGGAGCACACAAGGAGGGATCTACAAGTTTGTCACTCTACAAATTAATATGGAATCTATGAAATCATAGTTTTTTTGGAATGGAGTTGTCACCTATGATGTCAAACTACATTTGGAATACATTGGATGAAGATTTAACCTAATGGATGAAAGGTTACATATGATGATGACAAGTAGAAGGTGCCAAAACTTTTGATGGTTGGTGATCATGTGAAGCACGAAAGTTTATTCAAGCTTATTTACACTATTACTCTCATTGTATTATATTGTGTTTATTGTTTATTGTAGGTGATTTCCTTTTGTTTGTTATTTTTCATGAAGGAATTTGTGATGGTAGGATGTTGGTGCTACTTTATGTTTTCATTGGTTTGTATTTCATGAGGCAAATCTTGAACCTTTGGGTGTGTGATGTTTGTCAAAAGCAATTTATGATGTGGAAGTTACCTAGATGCAATGAAGAAAATTTAAGGGAAGCATCTTGTTGGAACATGCGTGGTTTTTTTTTAAAAAACTTTGGGAAACCAAACACATTTCTTTTGAACATTTAGGGTATTTATTTTTCTTTCAATGTGATAGCAATACCTTGGGTTTAAGTCCAAATTTTTTAAAAACTCTTTTGTTGCATATGGAGGATTAGGTTGGACACAAGAAGAAATTAGACAAATGTTTCATTACTAAGGCACATTTGAAAATGATGAAATTTTTTAGGGAGATTGAAAGATAGCCTAAAATTGTTTCACAACTTCAAGCTTCGTATACTTGAAGTTACTTTGATTTTTATTTTCTTGGAATTGGGGAGAAATGGGAAGTGAGATCTATTTTGGTGGAAACTCTAAAAGTTGCATACCTTGAATGTGGGAAATTGTGAAATTTGCATGAGAGAATTTCTTTCGTCCCTATTGTTGTAATACATTACAAAAGAGGGTTTTTTTCTCTTGTCAAAATTTTCAAGGAAAGGTGGAGGTTGGGGGCTTTACAAGTTGTTTAACAAATGGGGAATTGTTGAAATCTAGTAGTGGGATTCATGGGTGATGCTAGTGGGAGAGGGATGATATTTTGCTATTGATGGAATTTAGTAAAGGGATCTTGCCATAGGAATTCAGTAATAAATGTGAGGACATTTTCCATTGTGAAACGATTTTGATAAGCCATCAGCTTTTGAGAGTAAAGCTCAAATGTGCTTTAGATACATGTTATAGGATTGTTCTTTAGGTTTCCATCTCTATCCTATGTTCTTTGTACATTGAACAAAGACAAAAAAAAGAGAAGAAAGTGTCATTGATTTCATTGACAAGGAGGAAGTAAGTTTTCATTCCTCCCTTTTCTTCTTTTCAGTGACACCTGTTTCACTCCATGTTCAGATACAAGTGAGAAAAGACTTAGGACATCTTTCCATTAGGCTGTTGTGATCACATTAGCTTTTCATTATGTTTTATTCAAGTAGTTCTCACAATTGTCTCATCATAATTGTGCTGTTCAAGCATTGACCAATTGCAAAAGCTGAGAGACAAACTGTGACTCACCTTGCAAAGGACAATCTATCTTGAATTGTTTTTTATCAAGACATGTGTTCCTAGAGTTCCTAACATGATTCTATACATATTTTTATCACAGTCGCACAGTTCTCCAATGGAAAGTGACTATCCATACAGCAAGAAACAAAGGCCTTATATCATTGGCTTTCCATTAGGGTGCTTGTGATCACAATTATACATCAGCTGAGGAAGCCGAGTTGCGAGGGGCAAGAAGGGGTGGTAGTTGCAAGTTCGTAGCCATCAGTTTTTTTTTGGAAAGCCGCGGTTTTTTGAGGTGTAAGGGGGACAGAAGAAAACGAGGATGCAGAACTTGAGCGATGCAGGACCCGCTCGCACTAGTCTGCAGAGACTTTGTTGCATCGTCGACTTCAGGGAGAAGGAGTTGGCGGAGCTGCGGCGGTTGTTGCAGCTGGGCGGCGCTGATCCCAACCTCGAGGACACCTTCCAACGCTCCTCTTTGTCTCTCCTCTGTATGCATTCCGGTCACTATGAAGCCGCCGAGACGCTTCTTGCCGCTGGTGCGCGCCTCTCTGCTCAAGATGCCTGGGGCCGGTACCTTCTCTCTCGCTTCTGTTAGGGTTAGAGTTTTAGGGTTTGTTGGCTGACGCAACAACCGGAGCTTGTGACTCGAGTTTGTTCCCAATTTTGCAATTGTTGTAGGGAGATTCATGGTGGCCATTCTTCTGGAGTTTGTGAACTGTAAAAACCCTAAGAAAAACTAAGAAACAGAGAGAGACAGAGAGGAGAGGAATCAAAAGCATCATCAGATTGAATGTTCAGGGAGAGTATGAGAGTGGAAAGGAGAGAGAAAGAAACGAACAACAATTGCTCTGAGGAGAAAATGGGTGCAAATGAATGCAGACAGTGAGAAAAAGCCGCTTCATCTGGAGTGGTGGGGAACAGGACACCGCTGCATTGGTGCTGTGACCGAGGATGGCTTGCCACTGCACAACTTCTTATTACAAATGGAGCTCTTGTGAACGCCACAACAAAGGTCCGTCAGTCACATCATAACAGCAGCTATGCACTCTCTCTCTCTCTCTTCAATCTTTTTCTGCAAAATCCCTAATCACAAAAAGCTTTCTGGGAGCTGCATTTGCAATTGGGTTTCTAGGGACAAAAGAGAGCAAAAGTTAAGCTTAAGAATGTGATGTGTGTGTGTGCTACACATCTGCAGCAAGGAGACAGTGCACTTCTTTGGGCAGCAAAAGCTGGCCATGGCAACCTTGTACAGCTTCTTCTGAGAAATGGTGGGTCTGAAAATAAGTGTGGGTAATTCTTCTCAATGGATTTCATGTTCTTGATTGAGCTTTTTTCTATCTGATACAAATGTGGTAGAAATCAAGGAAGAAAATCTGTCTTTCAAGCACTGATTTGACAGCATCTTTCAGCAGCATATCTGTTGATGTCTATCCTGAATGCAGAGCTTTGCAAATCCACCCATTTTCTCCTCAAAAATTTCATGCGCTTGAAGTCATGTGTGGTTATTTCTCTCGCCTCCTCCTCTTTCAGTGTTTGGTTGCTTGTCTGGTTTTTTTCCTTTTCAGTTTTCTCTCTTTCTTCTTGGTTGCCTTGGTCATCTCCTTTCTGTTTTGTTCAGCTAGCAAGCATCATCACTGAGTCTCCCTGCTACAAATGGTCTTGTGACACAAACATAATATGTTGGTTCTAGTGTATGACATTGATCCCCAGGCAATGCACTGCTGGGAGCTGATGAAGTTGGGGAATATGTTGTGGTAGCTGCTCACTACCCATACATGCTACTGTTGAAGATAACTGAAAAATGTGCCTGATTGTTGTGGTTGTTCCCACTACTTTCTTCTTTTCTCCATTTTTTGAGGGTTGGTTTCTTGTGTTTTTTTCTCTTTTGTCTCATTTTTCCTGTTCTGCTTATATGTTAACAGATCTGGAATCTCAATATCCTTCGCACCACATCTCAATTCTATTGAGCTTGGCTTATGTCAGTTGACCTGTAACCTGATGATACTTTGGTTTTGAGGGAGGTGGTGATACAGGTGCTGATGCAACACTGAGAAATAACCGTAATGAGGTAGCTCTTGAATTGGCAGCCAATGATGAGGTTTCTGCCCTCATCTCAGCATGTGAGTATGACTGAGATTAAGGTTATGGGTTTTTGGAGAAGGAGATTGAACCATTATTATTTGCAGCTATACAAAAGTCTCAGCCATTTCTCACAAGAGTTAACTAACAGGTGTTGTTTGTGGGTTATATTGTGTACCAGTTGTGCAAGAGAGTCAGCAGAACAGTGGTGAAGCATCGTCATCATTCCCTTCCTTGCTAAGAGATGCTGAGGAGAAGAATGCAGTGCTAGAAAAGATACTTCCCTTGCAAGCGCAAGCTGGTGTCAGCTTGGAGAAGACATCTCCTTCCTCAGGCACCAATGATACAGAAAAACAGGCAGCTAATGAGGTACTCAAGGAAGGAGGGGAAGTTGTAATTCCCAGTGGTATTTTCTCTGCTTACAGGAAACAGGCATCTGTGTCTGCACCAAAGAAGATGAAGATCACTCTGAAGAAAAAGTAGAACTATTTGTACACCTTTAAGGAAAAGTGTTGCTGCTGATAGGTACATGTTTCCAGTGGCAGCCATTGTCATTTTACTGGATGGGGGATGGATAGCAGAAAGATGAGTTTCAAGATAACCAAGAGTAGTTTTGAGGCACTCTCTCCTGTCACTGCAACAACAAATTTCCTGTGTGTTGCAGGAGACTGAGAAGCATTGGATTTACATTTGCCTTTTGCTTTGATGTCAGTTTTTCTTTTGCCTCCTTTGAGCTTCTTCTCCTCCTCCTTTCTCCCATGCATGTTATCCTGTCTCCTTGGGTGGCTTTTTGTGGTTTCTTCCTGCACTCTGTTGTCATCACTAGGTGATACCATGATTGAGTCATCCTGTTTTCTTGGGGATTTTCTGATCAAAACTGAGTACACAGTGTAGCTTTCCTAACTGATCAAAACTGAGTACACGGTGTGGCCTTCTTACAACTGAAATTAGCCTGCTGTCAGAGTTGATGAAGCTAGTGGCCAGTTGAGATGGTACTTGCTCACCATTGTTGCCTGGTACATGTCATATTTGAACAGTAGCCTTGCTGAAGTGCATGCCCATGAAACTTTTGTCTTCTAGTTCAAGACAAAGTAGCTCTTCCCTTTTTGTATGCTGCAGCAGTATCTGCCTCAAACCACCTCCCTCATCAAGGTAATGCCCCTTTCTCAAGGACCATCTCATGTCTAGTGCTGGCAAGAGGAAGTGATATAGCTCAATGGTCTCTGCATTGCATGTGCTATGTTCCCCTATTTTTGTTTCCATTGCTTAAGGTGGTGCTTTTGTGCTCTAATGCCCAAACTTGTTCAAGGAAGTCAAGTGGATCAACATTGCTTGCAGGAGAAAGATGGAAATCAGTTCAAATATTTGGAATCCAGTTGTAGGTACCCCCAAGCTGAGATGGTTGATGAAACCCCAAAATTGACTGGCATGAAAATATTTTGATTTCAAGAAATTTTTTTAATGTCATTTCAATGTAGTCTTGGAGGGGACTAGTGCCTTATATTAGGGTTTACGATGTAAAATTATTGTGTCTTTGGACCTTTTTTGGTCCTGCATTTGCCTTTAACATCCTAGATCTTGAGCTGTCCATAAAGTGATCCAAGTAAGGGACTAATGTGAAAACTAAGGGTGAGAGCTCACTATGCTTGTTATGTATCCTAATGCTAGGTGTCATCAAGAGCTCATTCAGTGTGTGTGACAAGGTATTAAAGCTTTGTGAATTGGGAGGGGAGCTGCAATTTTTGACATATGGTGTACACTTTTGTCAATGTCTGGCAATGTAAATTGGTTTTTGCATTGTAATTGCTTAGTGTTGTTTGCAGAACCACTGTCACAATTCTGTTGTAAAGGTCCCCGGTTAACACTACTACCATCTAAGAAGACTCAACTCCCACATGCGCTATCTAGTTTGTTGAGTTTTTCTTCTGTCAACCTCTGCACTGTGTCTTTGTATTAACTTTGAAAAAATGATCTTGTAGAAGTGCTCATGTGAGTTGATGTGATTTGTTCTCTCTCTGACCGGGCAGAAGAAATGTAACATAAAATGTTAGTCATGCATCAGAGGACAGAAGTATTTGCCAGATCATTGCTTAATGGGCTTTGCATGCACATTATGGCAAGTTCAAAGTTCGAAGTTCAAACCATCAACAGTTAAAATAGGAAATGCTCCATGAAGTTCTCCAAAAATGAACTTGCGGTTCATAGTAATACCTGGTAAATGAACAGTCTTCAGAATGTGGGACCAAGTGAGAGCTACATGAAAGTCTCTCCCTACCAGGGAGAGCCATCAATATGTTGGATCACATGAAAACTACATCATAAATGTGCTTTGATGTGTGCAATTTTACTTTAAAGAAATGTCATGTAAAGTCCTTCCAACACAAGTTTTCAAATTGCTAACAAGGCAATTTTTTTCAAAAAAATTAGATGGCATGTTTTCCCAAGGATTAGGAATAAAATCAAGTTCCCTTGTCTATACAATGGTTTGAGGATGTACTTGAGGAAGATGAGAAAATGATCAATGGAAAATTGGAAATAACTTAATGAAGAACTTCATATCAACTCTTGCAATATATTTTGCTCTAATGTTAATCACCTTGACAATCATGTTGATATCAATGCAACTTCATAGAGACCTTCGAATTTGGTGGAGCTCTCTAGGAATCAAGTGCTCACCACAACAACATTCTGCAAAAGTCCCTAGAGTTTTACAAGTCCAAGCATACAAAGGGCTAGAGCTTTACTATAAATGTTGCATGCTTTGGGAACCCAATAGCTTTGGGTGAATCAGTATTTATATTGGTACCACTAAAGGATGAAGGATATGATGACCTCAAGGTGAATGAAGAACTTGAGTAGTTAAGCTGTCTAGATTAGGTTAGGTGCCTAGTCTAGGTAGTAGACTAACTCAGGTGACAATGACATATAAGGTTTTTTTTTCCAAATCCCTTTTGCCCCTTGAGATTACTTGCCACCATTGCCTTATTTTTGTTGTTTGTATCATCATTGTTATCATTGTTCACCTTCTTCCCATAATTTGTTGCCACTACTTTTTGTTCACTACACTCATGCCTTGATTGTTCATCACACCAATGTTGTAACAATTTGTTGCCATTGTCATTTTACCATGACAATTGTAGCTCCCAACATTGCAATTCCATTTCTTTGTCATCCAATGCCCAATGCTTCATCACTTGAACTTTGTTTGCCATCACCTCATGCACTAACTTCACCACACACACAAGTTCTACCACATGCAACAAACCCATCACATGTTGCATGCACCAACTCTATGAAGGTAGAAGTTTTGTTGCATGTAGCAACCTTTTTACATTATTTTGTGTTGTATCACTCGAACTTTGTCTACCATCACTTCACATACTAGGTCCGTTGCACACATCAACTTTATTGCTTGCACCAACTCCACACACAAGGAAGCTTTATGGTAGCTTGATATCAATTCCTTACACCATTGCTATAGGTTTCATTATAACTCCATTTGCCATCAACTTCGTAAAAAATTGAACATAAGATTTTTTTGACATTGGACTTACTCAAGAATGGGTTTCATATTGAAATAAAACATTGTTAGCTTGCCACAAATAGTTGGGTGCTAACTTTTGTTTTTTTTGTTTTTTTTTTGTGTGGAGAAAAAAATTTGTTGCAAATTTTTGTGAGACATGTTCATAATGACCACCAAACATTTTGGTGGCACTTTATTTTCATATTAAAGGTGATACAATATGATCTGACACGCTATTTCAATTGTTGTCAAATGCATGGACGAATTAAATGAAAGAATATGCTGAAACCAATTCAAGTGACCAATTCATCTTGAATCAAAGTATATAAAGTTCATAACATTTAAAATTGAACCTTGAAGCTAAAAGTGACCAAAACAATCAATTGCAAAACATGGCTTTAATGACAAAGTAGTTTTTGTGTTAGATCATGTTAAAGGATATGTGTTTCCACATGAGTTTTTGTGCCTTTTTCCAAAATTTGATCATGACCAATAAGCTAATCACATTCTTTTGTCATCTTGGAACTATTTGCATTTCAAGTAATTTCATTCTCTTCATTCAACCTATAATATGTTAAGGTTACAAGAATAGTTTAAGTGGCAAAGGTTTAAAGAATCTCAAATCCCAAACATTTGAGCATTATTACAATCATGAACTGCTCCAAAATATATGTGGTCAAAAACCTATATCATCCAACTACTTTAAAATAGGGAAGAATTTTTTTAAAAAAACTTAGAAAGCTATTATGATTCTTAAAAGGCTAGTATGGAGAGGCTTAGAAACAAAAGCAAGTGGATGATTTTCAATCCACTTTTGGAAAGTCATCCTTTGTGTTGCAACCTTATTTTGAGAGAGTGTGAGGATGAAACCCACACTCCCAAAATGGGGACTTGGGAATCCTCCGGGACTCCCGAAACTTCAGAGTGCAATTACAAGGGTCAAAACACCTTGCATTGGGGTATTATTTATATCATTGGAAAACTATTGAAGTGTAGATGTCGAAAATGGGCTCACATGGGCCATTTGGACATCTATAGCACATGCTATGGCAAAAAGAAGGGCAAGGAATCAAACTGGCAATTTGACTTTCGACCACTAAAAGTCAGGAATCAACCTGACCTTGGTGCGTGTAGATGGAGTGCAACACACCGTTGAAATGCTCTGAAAGAGAGCTACAAGTTTGTTTCAGACTTCATCCCAATCAAAGGTCTAAGCAAAAAATTATGACCTTGTAAAGTCCTGAGAGTCCAAATCAAGACAATTTCGGAACTCCTCGCGAATCTTGAGACAAAAAGCCATTCGGATGTGGGTGCCGCGGAAAGGTGCAGAGAATACTATATGGGGGAAGGTGGTGGCTTCCCCTGAATCCGGGCCGTGGTGAGTCTTGTGAGTCCAAAGTTGCCCGTGGTTTGTCCTAACACTAAAGGTGTTCCAGAAAATGAATTAACCAACTTGTTGGTTGGTTTGATGCAGGTTCGAATAAATAACTAAAGCTTGTCATTCTTCCTAGTCCCATCTCGGAGCTTCAACACGCCCTTCTACCCCTTCTAGTGCTAAGAGTCGGAAGTGTGCCCCAGGTTCCTCACAATTTCGCTATTTGAGTAACTTAGACCCATCTTGGGTTTAACTAGGAACTTGGGAGCGCGTCATTTTGTCTTTTTTTAATGTTGGTATTAATGTAAGTGTTATTTCACCCTAACCAACCTTACAATTACAAACTAAACCTCATATTGTTGGGTAAAAAAATTCAATGAAAATAAAGAGAAAAAGACCTTGTGGTCTTATGTAATTCAAACCAAAAAATAGACCAAAAATTTGTTTCACTCCTCTTTTATTATAACAAGATTGCCATTATTTCTAACTACATTCTTCTACATCAACATTAATTAATTACTACTCAACATAAAAAAAAAGAACCTACTAGTAGCACATTAGATTCCACATCAAGTTAGTCACAAAACCATGTATTAACCAAAAGTCTCTTCCAAATTCCTCCCCAAAAGTGGTAGAAAAGGAATGAGAGGCCCACATGATTTGGGCCATCTCCCTTAAGCCAAAAGGTTTCTTTGTCCTTCCTAAAACTATGGTGGTTCCTTCAAATCTAATCCATCAACCCCTAAATTAATTGCAAATAAAATGGCACCAATTTTGTTTCTAAAACCATGGTTAGGTGAAAATACATCCCTTTCCTAAATCAATGGGAGATGGTAACTCTACCTACCACTAATAATTTATAATTACAAAGATGTTTTATGGATTACCTTCTAACATTTACCTTCATTCATTGTTGGTTGGAATTGAGAAACATCCCTTGTTGGGCCAACATGCACATGGAATCTATGAAAGCCATGCTCATGAAGCAAAAAAGTTGTGATGTAGCTACATCAAAGGTCATTGATATAAGTGAGGTAAAATTAGTTGAAACATTAATAGTTCCAAATTCTATGTGAAAGATAATCCACAAATGGTGAAAAACAAAGAATTTCGCACCATTATAACACACACTCAAAGTATGGTGGACACGGTAACAACAACATTGAAGAAGGTTAACATCCTTGAAAAGAAAAATGTTATGGCATTGTTCACAATGCTAGAAGATACAATACTTTTTAAAGAAGCTCGAGAATGATTTAGTTTGGAAAAGGTACAATTACAACTAACAATGTTGAATGTAGCCATATTGGACATTATGGTTCAAACACCATCACAACCCAATAGTCCTCTCGTAATTATCCACACATATGATGCAATAGAATAAACATTCATTTAGGATCACAACATACACACATAAAACAACATTAAAACTTGAACAAGTTTCAAAATAGGAAATTTGTAGAACCATGTTCATGTTTATGGCATAAATCAATATTTGTTGTTTTTGAGAGCCCCAAGGTGATATGTCAAATCATTCCTCAATGCATAATGCATAATGGTAATCAAAGCTTTTTATATAATTTGTTCCCATTTCTACACCCATACAAAATAAACCCTCATCACATGTGAAGGTTTCATTTGTCAAAACAAGGTTCAAGGGAGAAGTTACTTTCATCTTTTGTGATTGTATAGTGAATGATCACATAGGCATGGAGGATGTCACTCATAATGCCCCTATCCCAATGTCTCTAAAGATTTTGGATTATGCCAAAAGGTGATTACAACATACCAAAACATCATTCAATGTCTTTTGAGTTTTCTCCTATTGTTGTGCAAAACAATTCCTTTTTTTTCCTTGTGGTTCATGAACAATTTGTAAAATTTGATTGACCGTTTCAAATAGATATCATTGTCTGATAAGTAGTTGCTTGAGTAGCGATGTCCTTTCACATCAAAGTTCAAGTCATTTCTTGCACCCCACAACATGTAACAAACCAAGGCAATCAATATAACACATTTATATTGTTGTTGTAATTGGAGGAAGACTAAAATGACAATGTGAAATCCAAAGATTTTGATCTATAATGGCTTTTAGGATTATAAAACAATGTATGTCCTTGTTAGTAAATTGGCCTTGGCAAACAAATAGGTGATTTTTCATTGTCATAAAATCCAAAGAAGAAAACATATGTAGTTAACCTTAATTGCATTAATGTGCAATTGGTGATCCAAATATGTTCATGTTGGTAGCTCAAGTACATAGGCTTGAACAACTCCTACATGGCATGCATCAGTCTCTTTAGACTCTCCACTGATGTTTTATACCTTAAATCATAATATTCATTTGTTGGATTTATTGCAACTCCATATGCAAGCATTCGAATGGTAATGATGCATTTTCAAAAAGTGCATAGGTCCATCTTCAAGAATGTTTCCTTGCATTGCACAAAATATAAATCATGGGCAACCACAACTTCAAGAAGTTTTTAAAACAATTGATGTTTCATGCAATAACAATGTTATAACAACTTGTTGTACAATGGTGTGGTAGAAAAATAATCATACATAATCCACACTTCATTAATGGTTCAATCCTTTTGTAGGTTTTTTCTTTAGCTTGATCTATTTGACCCTCCATTTTGCATTCATTTTTCAATAACACTAACCCCAAATTGCGATAGTAGATTATCAATGACAATTTCACCTTCATCATTATCACTAATGTCCATACTCAACTACTTTAGCAACTATTGACCCCAAACATCCATCTTGGACATGGTCACTACAATTAAGAGAAAGCATAACTTGGCAACAAATGTGAATTGAATGCATAAGAAAATTTTGCAAAAATGAAATAATGATAGGGAAAATAAGAAAGAATGTGCAGTGTGAACAATTCAAAAAGTTACACAACGAAAAGTGTAGAAGGAAGGAGATGCAATCAAAGTGCAAAGCTATTGGTACTTGTAGGGAAAAGGAAAGGTAGGAGAAACAACATATTGTGCATTTTTGACATTGGGTGATAGTGAGGTTTGAGGTAATAGGTGTTAGGGCTATGCACATATGGCCTCCACACATATGGTACAATGTCATTTGCTAGTTAGAAGTTGGAGATGGTCTAAGGCTATCCCTTGTATATTTTATGGTAAATTTCCACTTGTCCTCCCATATTATTTGCTAAAAGTTTTTATTCCTCCAATCCACAATTTGAGCACAAAAGGATTGCAATAATTGAAGGAAGTCAATAACTTTCACAAAGCTTCATATTTCATTAGATGTGTTGAAAAGTTCAACAACAGTGACCTTAGTACATTCCCAAAAATTATCATATAATATAATTTTTTCAAACAAATTTTAAATATTAGAAAACCCATATATGGATGACCATAACATACACTTTAAGATAAGTTGAAGTTTATTTTGAAATATCTTTTAAATCACTAAGGATTAGTTGAATTTTACAATATTTAATAAGTTTGGTTTTACAAATTTACATATTTAAATCAAAATGGTTCAAAATTTGAACTTGACAAGCTCAAATGTTTTCCTTGGTGTAAATAAATTTAAATATTTTAGTTTTATTTTTTTGTTTCAATAGTCAAATATTGTCCAATCTACAAATATATTTTTAATGTGTTGTAAACAAATATATTTTAGTCCCTTTTAGCACATGAAATGTTGACAAAGTTTAGGAAGTTAATTCAAACTTCATAACCTTAATTATCACCACCACAAAGGACATCATGTATTATTTAAATCAACTTCTTGATTGGCACTTGTGGATCCTCACATGAACAAGTGAATGTTAGATCAAACATCAATGGGTGTATTTCTTACAAAGATGCTTGAAACAAAAGCTTACATCACGTTTCTTTTTTCCATGACACAAACATTTGTATAACATTAAAAATATGATTTGATGTTATTTTGCACGTTTATTTATTAAAATTTGTTTGAGTATTTTAAATTGATGAAAATAAAAAACATAGCAACCTCTTAAATGAAGGTGACTAGGTTTTGCCTCAAGTCAATCAAGAGTCAATCATATTAACCCTTGAAAGTTGAATGTTGGGCACTTTGTAGCTAAGGTCAATTCATAATACAATTGGTCAAACTTTGAAATTTTCTCAAATGTCCTTGTGAACCATCAAACAAGAAAATCAAGCAATGGTAAGTGGTTGAATCATAATTAGTGTTACCCACTTGCCATCTCCCACTATAAAACAATTTATAATTGGTAAGGTTCGCATGTGGGAAACATTTTTGAAAATACAAGGCCATACTTGGTTAGCACCTTGTCATAGGCACCTTACTTTGGGAATGCCTAAGCACCACGAGTAAGGAAGGTATGGTCTAGTCTTGAGTGGATATCAAATTATTGTGCATAACACTCCAATTGTTTAATTGGTTCTTCCTTGGCAAAGGTGAAAAAATCAAGTGCATTTGAGAATTGATATCGAATTAAAAGAATTAGCAATTCTTGAATTTATTTCCAAGATGTTTTGGATTTTGAGTTTCTTGGATTTTTGAGAGGTGGGAAGCATGAACTAAGTTCAACCAACCTCCCATTCTTTATTAAACCCCATTTTTAAAATTAAAAAAATGTCACCAAGTTTTTAAAGTTTGTAAAACAAAAACAATTGCTAACAAAAGTACATAATCATGTAAAAATTTGATTTCTTTTAGTGTTTTAAAGAACTTCAACATATGATCAATCATCATTAATGAAAAGAGAAATGAGATTTAAGAACCAAGTTGAAGACCAAATTGAAATTCAATAATTGTTGTAATTATTTCATAGCAATTAAATGAAGAATGGACATACATGTTTTTTGAAAATTAAAATAACCACCCAACATTGGTATGGTTGCATTAGGACAATGTCATAAGTAAATAAAAACTTAGCACCAATATTGAATGGGCAATTAACTTTTAATGTATCAATGAAGAAGGGTAAGATATCCAATATTGGAAGGGCTAAGAATATATAAAATTTGAAAAATTATCGATCCAAATGAAGATAAAAGTAAATGATTCACATTCACTTTAATTACCAAATAAACCCACAAGTAAATTATTTACCATTTATCCCATGAACTTAAGGGCATTCAAATTATATACAATTTATGTTCAAGTAAAATCAAAATAGGCATAATATGTGTAAATCATGGCACATCGACAAATGTAATTTAAGATGATTGGTTGTTTAGCTAACATACCAAACACACATCACATATAAAAACATCCATAAATGGAAAATGAATGTAAATTTTTTATAATAGCCATTTTGTCACATTTGTTCATACATCCATAGTAGCAAAATGGTAGCAAAATTTTAAGAGAAGAACAATCTTGATTGAAATTGTAGATGCAAACAATATAAATTCAATGGTAACTCAAAAAAGATACAATTGTCGAGATGTGTAGTGTCGTGACGTTTAGGGTCATAAGGGTGTAGATCCATAGTAAACTCTACTGAATAAAAAGACTAAAACCAGTCAAAGGTAGAAACTAATCAACCAAAAAAGATGCACACACATATACATACAATGCACAAGAGGAGGTTGAGATGAAATTCCCATCATATATATTAATTCACTTAGTCCGTCCATCTATCTGTCTGTGACGGTTACCTTTATGACAATTACACCAGGACAAAATGGGATTTACAAAGCATAATTTTAATGTATGTGGGTAACCTGGGCTGTTCACTAGGCTAACTCCCTTGGAGTGGCGGGAGTTACCTTTATGACAGTTACACTAGGACAAAATGGGATTTACAAAGCATAATTTTACTGTGTGTCGGTAACCTGGGCTGTTCACTGGGCTAACTCCCTTGGAGTGGCGGGAGTCCCGGAAATAACCACCTTCGGCTCTCTCTTTCACCTGGGGGGCCGGTTATGAGGAAGTTAATGGTGCATTCACACTTGATGTTAAGTCAGTGGTAAATAAAAATCTAGGTGGCATCCTAGGTGGCACCCAATGTTAAATGGGAGATAGCTTAATGTTAAGTGAATGTTAA
>Ga0209611_10003183_pt1 | contig 28661 bp, 16 predicted proteins | sample S1TSphgellanicum_3_FD_187693 | JGI IMG/M metagenome (GOLD analysis project Ga0209611, IMG submission 187693) | Host-associated microbial communities from peat moss isolated from Minnesota, USA - S1T2_Fc - Sphagnum magellanicum MG (SPAdes) (version 2) | ecosystem: Host-associated > Plants > Peat...
CCGACGAGCCCAAACGCACGTCCGATCCAAAAGTCCCACAACATGAAGCCCAAACGCCGCTACTTCCTCTGATACAAACACAACCCACAAGACGGATTTCTCTTGAGCACCTTGCGAAGTTGCGAGCGAGAGAGAGAGAAAAACCCAACAGAACCCCTACCAAAAAAAAACACCCCCCTAGTTCTCAACAAACACACCTTCCTTCACCCCACCACCCTCCCCACACACACACAAAGCAAGCAAGCAAGTAGCACAAGCACCCACAACACCGAGTGCGTCCATCTGTCCTTCCTCAACCAAAAGCTTTTTTACACCCACCTCAAATCATCACAATACCAGGCACAGGAAAAAAAAAAAAAACCCCACCAAAGAGAATCTCAAGCCGCAAAGGCAACCAACTCCTTCTCTTTCTCTGCCTCCTTCTCCAGACATCGCCCGCCCAGCTTTGCTCCAAAGACAGAAGAACAACTAGACTGCATTAAACACAGCAAACGACGCCGTCAGGTTACCAAAACGCCATGTTCCTGGCTCTTTGTGGAGCTCAGAAATCAGCGATTCCGTTATGGATAAGCTCTCGATCTCCAGCTTCCTTCTTCTCTTTGACGCAGGGAATTGCGTGATGAAGAACGAGCAGCTGTCGCAGCAGCAGCAACAGCGGCAGGCAGGAGTTCAAGCAGGACGTTCTGCGCAACAACGAAAACACGAAGAGCGCTGGGACCACTGCAGATAAGACCAGGTGACATGTCAGGTGACGTGTCTGACGACGTGTCAGAGCGTGAAAATCCGGACTACTTTCCGTTACGCGACCAAAATCGAGCGCCGGGTTGAGGCAACCCACGTGGCGCCTCGGGCGGAGGGACCAGATAGAATGACGTGGCCCAATAGATGCGTGGCGTCCATGTGCTGGAATTGGGTTGGGTTGGGTTGGGTTGGGTTAGGTTGGGTTGGGTTGTTTCGCCAGGTTTTTTTTGGGAGGTATCGCCATGCCAATTATTGACCCTATTGCTAACGCTAGAGTTAATCATGGTTACACTCTGGTACCAAAACTAGGCTTTTGTTTCTATGTCTGTGAGTGATTTTATCTATAATAAGAAATAAATAAATAAATAAATAAATAATATATTTTATCTATATATAATTTTTAAGAAAAATTCCCCTATCTCTTTTCATCCGTTCTTCACACCAGGTTTCAAGTTTTAACCATTACTTTTTTTTTATTGCCAAAAACCTTCCTTGTACTCTCTATTTTATACCAGATTTTGTTAGGGTTTAGGGTTTGCATGTAAAGGGGAGAGAAAGATTATGATATCATAGTTTTCATTTGATCACATATTTTTACGACAAAATGCTCACGAGTGGCAACTCGTCAAAACCCTACAAACTTTATTGGCCTTTGCCTACCAACCCAAGGCAATTTCATTGTGTTTAGGCTCGTTATATAGAGTATATAGTAGCTTCTTAAGGGATTTTGCCCCCCCCCCCACCCCCCTTAGGTAATGTAATAGGTCTCTATTTTCATATGAGGATTTTTGAAACATGATATTTTGGCTTGTGTTGAAACTTGAGATTAGTTATAATAGAGTTATAATAATATCTTGAAGGATTTTGGTGTCTTTTAGAGGATTGTTTTGAAATTTATATATTTTTTGAATGGTGAAATATTTTGAGTTTCCATAGTTCTTCATTTGCCTTAAAATACTTTGTACAAACGGTATTGGGAACAAGGGAGAATTTAAAAGGAAATCAAGTTATAATGAATTCTCTCTCACCAGTGGGAACTTCACCCAAAACATAATTTACTTGTTTGAACTCTTGCTGGTTTGAACTTTTGAACTTTGCTATAAAGGGCAGAGACCCATTCATTCATTCATTCATTCATTATGAGATGACAATGAGTACAACTATTACACAATACACAATGCTACTACTACATAGGCTATTATGCTCCCGCGATTTGCGATCCTGAAGAAAATGATTGCGAGTTTGCACTTTTGGACTTTTTGTGTGTTCTTAAACAATTTTTCATCAAGGGGGGACCTGAAGGAGAGAGTTATGGTTGTATCAAAGTTGCAAAAGTTCCAAGTAAAAAACTTCATTTCAAAACTTTAAGGGGGAAAAAAAAACCATGAACATATTTATCCTCTTTTGTTTTTTGGTTTTTCTGGGAAGGAAGAAACAACTTTTGATTTGGGGATAAGGTTGGGTTTCCACGTAAGGAGAGAGTACAAAGCACTATATACATGATTCCCATATCAAGATTTTAGTGGATTGGGATTTAGGTAGATCTGGCGGCCCAATCATTCATAATCTTTTTTTTTGTTGACTAACAAAGGAAGGAAGGAAGGAAGGATTGATTGCTTTCTGCAAACCCTAAACCCTAAACTTCATTGGGGGAAGATTTTCAAAACAAGTCCCAGTTTTTGGTCATGAATGACATGAAAAATAACAAATTTTGTAATTGAACTCAACTTTGATTCTGGTCGACAACAAATTGCCAAAGAGAATCGTTGTTGCATTTGCTCACTTTTTTTTCAAAGCTAGGCAAAAACCACTTGCCAAGTCGACCCGAACTAACACCATTCATTCATTCCCTTCTCTCCTTACAGTCCAACATATTAGAGTTATTCATAAAGTAAGAAAAACACAGCACCAAAACCCTGAGTTTGGTCATACAGAGGGTGAGATTAAAAAAAACCTGCAAAAAAGTAAATTAGCATTCAAGGGGGGATGAAACTTAGAAAACCATCAAAATTGGTGGTAAACTGAGTTTCATCAAGTAAATTAGCATTCAAGGGGGGATGAAACTTAAAAAACCATCAAAATTGGTGGTAAACTGAGTTTCATCCTGTCTTTCCTTTTTCCCCGAGCGCCTCCACTGTCGCTACATATAATTTCACTGCCCCTAACTGTACAAAGTACTATAATTAGTCTCGAACCTTGTGCATTAAGTGCTGGGTATCAGCATTTCATACTGAGATTTACTAAAAATGTCTTTTACTTTGAGGATACGACCCAAAGAGGGGACAGGTGGAGAGGAGGCCCAAAGACAGGGTGAAGAGAGGGTGACTTTACAGGTAAACTCTAATTGTCCCACCAAGCTCATCTGGAGAGTTTTGATTTTTTCAATGTTATATGATGGGCCAGTTTGACCATATGTTTTGGGTTGGTGCAAAAACAATCTTTGTGGTGGAATGATTGATCTGACTCAAATGTCTATCCACATGCCTCTGGGTTGTGTACTTGTGTTTCCTTTCTCTCACAAATGAAATTGGTTTCATTTGTGCCAAAACAAACCCCCCAAAAATAATAATAATAATAATTTTTTTAAAAATTAAATTAAATTTTAAAAAATTCTATTGTCATGAAGTCAATCCATCTTTTAAAGGTGCGTTCACACTTAATGTTAAGTCAGTGTTAAGTGAAAATCTAGGTGGCATTTTAGGTGGTACCCAATGTTAAATAAATGGGTGATTGGTTAATATTAAGTGAATCTTAAACTTAACATAAAATCCTCACGGTAAATAGGTTTAGGTTCTAAAATGACTAGCTTGGGTGTTAGGGGACTTAATACTAGCCTTGGGGGCCCATTATATTTGGAATGCCCCAGCCCTCGGGCATTACCCTATTACACGAAACATAAGTAGACCACCAAGCATAGGAAGGGGAGGGCTCTCACACATCTTACTTAAGAGTGATAAGGAATGTGTTCTTACGAATAGGTGTAAGATCCCTTCCACTATTGAGGACTAGGCATGATATCCCACCTCTTCTTTAAGGAGGGATATTCATAAATATAAGGTGCCCTGCAAATACATTGTCATGATGCTAAATTGCTAGGCCAACTCATGAAAATGGAACCCTCTAGAATGGCAACAAAAGGAATACTTGTGAAATAAAGACCCAAATTGTTATCATACAACTTAAGCCCCATAGTCGTATAATTAACTTAATTCAAAATGTTATCTCAATCATAATGGTTGGATTGAAGCCATCTCTTCAAATATTGAAAGGAAAGGGTGTGACGAAGAGTGGTGTCACATACATAATGACACGGTTCATTCTTGCACTCAAGACTTGGGCTCATTTGGCTTTTCCACTACTTCCCTTGGACCACCAAATACAATTTAATAAGATATCTCAAATTGGCCCAAGAAGTTACCATGGGTGGGTGGAATTGGGCTCAAGACTTTTAGGGCTTGGGCCATGGCATAAAGTGGTTGAAGTATCAATTAGCACAAAACACACACACACACACACACACACACACACACACAACACAAACCTAACAAGGGCCTTGCCATTTACATTAAAAAGTATCTTATGACAAAAGAAGAACTATGGAAACTCAAATATTTTCACCATGGCAAAATATGATCTTCAAAAAGTCCTCTATAAGAAACCAAAATCCTTCAAGATATTATAACTCTCATATGCCCCCCATATGATTCATGATCCTCCTCAATGCATTGCAAAAACAACAGTTTTTTTTTTTCCTTCCCCTCAAAAGAGTAAGTAAAAGATCATATCCCTAAACCCTAAACCCCTCTCAGTAGTTTTGTAGATGGCATTAGGCCATGTACATGTATGTGTATAGGTAGTAAAATGCTCTACCAGAGTAAATCAAAATCTGTTCAATGCCCCAACTTCCTCTAGGGCCCAATCACATCTCATCATCCTTGTATAGTAACAAGGTGCATGGATTGTATTTCCTTTAGAATTTCATGAAAAAGTCTTTTGTCACAAAGTGTGTGCTTTTTTTAATTATCATATGATAAATTATGGAGTGTGATATTAATTTTTGTGGAGAAGTTTGATATTCCCCCCATGTTGTGGGTGGTGGGGGGTCTTATAAGGTAAGCACCCTTATGGAAAAAGGATGCCACTTTCTATCTCAATTTTGCACGTGAAATTCTACTAGACACAAAGGCCATGATTGAAGTTTTCGACTATTTGTCTTTTTCCTTGGTTTGGATGTTGTGAAATTTGGAAGGACAAGAAGACAAAAGAGACAAACCAACTCATGAGATCATATGGCAGATATAGTAACTTTATTAAAAAAAAAGGCTCAAATCCCATGTGTCCATAGACCTTACTCTCCAATGAGGCACCTTTGTATTGGCTCTCCTAGCTTCCTAGCTCGTGATAACTTACTTTTGAGGTTATGCTTTTGTGATAATGAAAATATCCTTCAATTGTGATTCCCAACAAACAAGTCCCCAAGAAAGCTTTGGAATCCAACATATACCTAAAACTTTGGGATCCAAGGCTACCCAAGGAAATCCTTGGGATCAAAATGAGGACAATTACAAGCTTCCTCTCTTGTGCACCACACGAAAAATCAATTTGCAATTTGCACCCCCATAGATACGGCCCACAACCCACCCACCCACCCATCCACCCACCCACCTACCCATCCACAAAGCCAAGTGCAAAGAGCGCTTGGTTTTTCAAAGGCATGCAAAGAGAGAGGAATAAAATAAAAATGATGCTTTGGACGATAAGAATTTATGTATAAAAAAAATATGTCTTTCACGTTAGATGAAGCAATGAAGCAAGCATCCCTTGAGAACCTACATTATCAATTCTTTAAGGACAAGAAGAGAGGGGAGGGGTGCCATGGTTTAACAACACCAACAAAATAAAAACAAGAATAGTTCATCAAATCATATGCTTTACAAAGTGAGATTAACCATAACTCCTTCCCCTAAACTCCCAAGTGGGTGGACTCCCATGTTTTGCAACAAAGAACAATCATACCGATCACAAATGCATAACTTATGGGCCAATAACATCTAATATGACTTTTAGTAGTAGTTTGATTAAACCCCCTTGTGTAGAATGAAGAACTTGGTTTTTTTTTTTTTTGGTATGTTCTAATTAGTCTTTAATGTGAAAATCAAGGCAAAGAGAGGAGGATAGGTTTTCATCAAGTATTGGACAATCCTCATATAATAATACCTAGCAATTCCAATTCCAGGTATACATATCTTAACCCTTCTTCCAATACATGGCTTGGAACCCAACCTAAGAGTTGTCCTATTCCAAGATCTAGATTTGAACTTGGGATCTAATGATAGTCAAGTTCTAAATAATTGTGTAGACCTTGCATTGATGATTGAAATTCTTTTAAGGTTTTGGTTTTTTTAGGTTTAGGGTTAGGTTTTTCTTTTTACTTTCAACATGTGTCGTTTTCCATTGCCCCACTCCTAATGAGATTTCCATATTTCTCAAGTTTTCTTTTTTCAAGTTTTTTCTTTCCTCCAACTCTCCTTCTCCCGTAAGCTTCATGTTTATGTCTCCTCCTTTAAGCTTTATTTCTTCCTTTTTTCTTGCTTCCATTTTTCCTCAAGATTTTTTTTTTCCCCTTCTCTTTTTTCTTTCCCTTTTCTCTCAAGCTTTTATTTTTCCATTGGCTTATTTGTTGCTTTCATGTCATGGTGATTATTGCAAGCAAGGATGTGTTTGCCTCTAAATTTCTTATTGGAAAACACCATTGTCATCAAGTTGGTTGTCATTGAAGGTAAGTTTATTTCCTTCCCTTCTTTCTTTTCTTTGGATTTGTTTTCTTGTCTTTTTTCTTGTTTCGATGGTTTTCAATTTGTTTTTTGGCAAACTTTTGTCATATTCATGGTCATTTTTGCATAATGATCGTTTTTCCATTTCATTATATTTATGGCCATTTTTGCAAAATCTCATTGTCTTAAGACTCCAAGAGTCATTTTGTTTTCTAAAACTTTGCAAATGTTGCAAATTGTGACATTCATCATATGGCCATCTTGTTTTTTTTTCATCTACTTCTTCAACATGGATGTAAATTGCAAAGGTCATAAACATAATGCTTATATTCTCATCATAAGATCACCTTTTGGAGGTAAGTTTTTTTCATTTCGCTTCATTTTTTCTCATGTTTTGTTTTGTTCATGTTTTCACATGTTGTTTTTGTGATCTTTGAATTGTTTACATATGTACAACATTGTCAACATCATTGTTTTGTCATCTTCATCGCTTTCAACTTGCCTAAACATCTTGGATCACATCAAATTGTGCAAATTGAATGTCATCATGATACTCCAAATTCTAAACTTTAGCTTCAAGCTAATTACCTTCTTACTTTCATAACTTGCTAAGTAAGTCTTGTCCATCTCCTTTGGTGGAAAAATGTTATGTTATTTATCATTTACCCCAAATCTTTTGTTTTGGGTGTATTAACCTTTGAATGCATGAACAAGTTTTGGGAGTGGCATTCAACAATGTGCATATTCATTCACTTACCAACTTATATTGCTTACCAAGTGGAAATAATGTTATTACAATTTTTTTAATTTAGTGACTCATCATGTTGGTTGTTCAAGTCATAGCTTATTGATTGAAATCATGTGAGTTCGATTTCAAATTTTTTTTTGTATGATTGTGTATTTGTTCAAGTACTTGATTGTAGTACAATCAATGCACATTGTAACATTTGCATGATATCATTACCTAAACATATTTTTAAATTATCAAATTACATGGTCTCTTTTCCCTAACAAATAAATACAATTGTTCCCCATGATTAGCATTTGTTGATTTCATCATCCATTTCTAGAGCTAATTTTTTTTTATAAGAATTTATTCAAACACTAATATTTTAAAATAACACAAACTTTGCAATCTTCTCATTGATACCAAGTTTCTTGACCTTTCTAGTTCAAATTATTTTTATCAACAAGATTGCAAGAGGAAGAGCCTATCCATTGATAGTCCTCTACCCTTTTTTGTGTAAATATGTTTTTCATTGTTCAAAGTATGATTAAAAGAAAATTTCATGGTGTTGTGCACATTATAACACTTCCATGAAACCATAAACTAAGGCAAATTGAAAAATACTACATGGTATTTCCTCCCTAACACATAGGAACTATTATTCCCCGTGATATGTATCTATTGAACCCATCATACATCTTTAGAGCTAATTCATGTTTCCATTTTTTTAGAATCCATTTTAACACTTATGTCTTAAAGTAACACAAACTTTGCAAACTCCTCATTAGTACCAAGTTTTCAAATCTCTCCAATTCAAATTATTATTCTCAACAAGATTATAGGAAAAGGAGCCTATGCATTGATAATCTTCTAAAGGCACTTTTTTATAAGTATGTTTTTCACTATTCAAAGTCTTTTTGAAATAGAGTTATATGGTGTTGTGCAAATTGAAAAGGTCAACAAATTTTTCTTTTTTTTGTTGTTGTAAATATAAATTAATATTTCAAACAATGGTTTTAATGACTTTACTTTGATTTACAAAACAATGCAATAGACCAAACTAATAAACTTTCTATTTTATTTATTTGATTTTTTTTTTGGGTCATTAATTGGGTAGATGCAAGCTATAGTGGCTCAAAAACAGCAAGAATCCCAGTCTCAAAAGTTCATATAAATGAAAAAATTAACACTAGAATGGAAAAAAACATTAAAAACCAATGTTTAATGGGCCATATGTGATGATTAATCAATTAATAAAGTCCATATAAAAGGTTTCCCATTTAAAAAACTCTTTACTATACATGTTAGGCAAAAAAAATATCAATCTAATAAAAAATGACCAAGATTGGAACTTTTGAAATTTTGGCTCAGATCTAGTCATTTGAAAATCCATAGTTATTTGTTTGTTAAAGTTTTTGTTGTAATTTTTTTTAATTCATTTTTTTTCCCCATCATGTATCATATATTGAATCCTTATAAAAAATATTAAGATGAAATCATAACAAAAAATTCATTTGAATACTAATGTAAAATCTAGATTATTGTCCATATGTCCACTTTAAAAGTTCATTACTATATGATTGATGTATGTTTATTGAATTTCTCCCTTTAATAAATATTTTATTCAATTGGCAATTTTAATCCATAAATATTTTTGTCAATTTAATGATTTTACAATGTGTTTGTGGCATTTGAATAGAGTACACTATGCAGAAAGTCCATAAGATTGCAAAAAGTGAGCCATTGTAGCTTGCATCTACCCAATTGTCTCCCTTTTTCAACCTTTAGCCCCATTTTTTCATTTTTATCATAAGCAATAATTGAAAGAATATATGATGTGAAAGGCATTCACGAACGTCACACATACAACAATAATTTGTGATGAAGAAAACAACTTTGATTTTATGTGTTGGACAAAAGTTGAATTTTGATCACAAGGGGCATCCAACATCAAAGTAGATGTAACTTGGGAAGTTTTACTTAGACAAAACTCCTAGCTAGTCATGAGGTATGGTATCCTTTCACTAAATGTCAATTGATCGGATTATTTTGTGGTGAATGTTTGTGCATTAGGAAATTCTTACAACCTACAAGTGATGCAATGTATTTTGTGTCACCCTACTCACATGGAACACGATGATATATGTTTATAACCTAGGGGAATCTAGTGAGGGCCTTATGAATTACAAGAAAAAACATGATACAAATGTTTTAGAAAAAACATGTCATTCATGAACATTCAAAGTAGTATAGGAAATGGGATTTGCTTTTGAAATTGCAAAAAAAAGGAAAATTATCCCACCTTTTCATATCACAATTTCTTTTGGTAGCCAACATTTTTACAACAAAATAGACCCCATGCAATAGGCATTTTTGGAGGACTTTATTTTACATGTTGCAAAGGGTTATTGTCCATTATCTTCTATTGAAAATTGATGGTTGAGGTGACTAGATTTGCAACAATGTGGGTGTGCACACAATTTCCATCTTGATGCCATATATTGTTGATCAAAATGCTCCCAAATATGGTGGAAAAAACCAAGGAAAAATACCATTTTTTACTTTACTTAGTGTGTTGTTTATATTTGTTCATTTGATCTTTGGATTTCTTAGGTTGGTTATGATATCTTTGCCATTATTGTTAACTTCATCAACTATCAATCAAAGCCCATGTCGCACATGATTCTTGGGATTTTGACATGGATAATACAATATGTGCAACCATGGCAAACCAAGTAAAAGCCTTGTTCAATCCCTTTGATTTGTTTAACAAAGTAATTGCCTATGTGAAAGATGAAAGGTTTAATTTAAATAGGTTTTGATTTTTGTACTAATTTATGTGGTTTCTTGTACGGTCATGTTCTGGGCATGTCATGTCAAAGGCAACCCAATATGTTGCTAACAATGCCAAAGTTTGTGCTAGATTTTCAAAGGTTAATTTGAAAGTAGTTTAATCATCATTGTAAAAAATTATTACTTGAACCCAAAAAATGGGGCAAAGAAGGTTGGAATGGAAAGAATTTTCTATTATTGCAAGGCTATTAACAAGGATTTTGAGAACTCTAATATAATTTGATTTTTGAATCATCTTATTTCAAAAAACACTCAAATATGAAAATGTTATCTCCTTTTAGGTGAAAGCACATTAAGCCCCCCAAAAATTATACTCACAAGTGCAATTGTTTTACAATTTTTTTTGATAATGTATGGACATCACATCTTGGATTATTTTTGTTTTTTTTAAGTATATTTGATTAGTTTAAACTTAATTTAATCAATTTTTACAAAAATCCAACAAACAATGAAAAATTTGAACGTATGAAATGTATTTGTGACAAAGTAATACTAATTACAAAGTTTGAAAAATTTGCAAATATACTTCAAAACTAAGGTTTTGAGTGGAATTCTTGGGTGAATGTTTTTTGGTTTATGTGATTGATATACATTGATTAAATTGAAGACCATTTAGAAATTTAAAGAATGTGTTTTTTTTGCATTTTTAGCAATAAATGCATAATAATATTATCTTTTTAGGAATAAAACCACTACCATATCAAAGAGGAGGAGCTTTTATAGATTGCATTGCATTGTTTTTTCAATTTCCTTTTGTTTAGCAATGTTTCATGAACCACAAACGTTAGTGCCCTATGGCCGTAGAAAAATTGTAAGTTATATACTCTATGTACATTAATATTATCCAATCCTTTTCATCTAGCCATTGGATCAAGATTAATTTTGATTCAAAGTTCACTTTGAGTTCCAAAATTTGTCATGCAAATTTTAAAGTTTTTTCTTATGTTTAGGATAGCCAAAACATGCAATCAAGATTTTTACTTATTATGTATTATGATACTTGTTATACATCACCTTTTTTGGTGAAAAGTGGTTCACCCTTTGTGTGCTTTCACCCGCTTACTATGGATGGCAACAAGTTATGTGTCATCTAAAGTGTTAATATTCTAGATTTAGGCTTGCACAAGCCATCATAAACACATTACTCCTTGTTGTGAATTTTTTTAAAAATAATTCAAGACTATTAATTGTTATCAAATGATTTTTTTTTTGTTTTCATTGCTTGCATCCCCATAAAACTTGATATGGTAGGATTCAAGCTTTAAATCAACCATTCATTTATGGTAACTTTGATTCAAAATTGCAAGAGTTCAAGTTAACAATGATGGCATAAGTCATCAACATTTTAATTTTGTGATCTTGGCAAAAAAATTTCAACTAACAATCAAATTGTCCCATATTATGTTGCCCATCATGTTTGACTTTTGTTTCAAAAACATGAAATTTATATGAAATTTCTTTGGCAATCACTCCTTTCAAATTGTTTCAAAGTCTTGCATAAATATTTTGTACATCCCTTTTTCTTATGAATGTTTTTTCATTTGAACCTTCTTAAAGCAACAATAGGATTCATGATAGTTGAAAATGGTGAATTGTTTTTTGGGCAAATTGTATCAAATGATGATGCCATCATGCCCGATTTAAATAATGATTGTACTTGATTTAATAACAACTTTTTGTGTGATTGACATAAATTTAGAACCCACCAATTTGCTTGGCAACTCATGTGATACAATTTTCCCATGTTTCCTTCCAAGCTTGTCACATCGTTAACATTATAGGATTTCATATTGAAAAAGATTTTTTTTTTAATGTTACAAATGTCATCACTAATTTAAGATGGTCTATGCTTGGGATTGAGAATTTGGATTGATCCATTATCATCATCTTGAGAATTAAGCCAAGGACACCAGTGTTGGGTGTGATAAACCTTTGAAGTTTAAAAACATAACCAATTTTCTAACATCTAGGGCAACTTCAATTGAAAAACATAAGAATTTTTTTTAAGATGATCTATTTGAAAACATTCAAGCTTTTATTTCATTGTTATGGCCATCTGGGAATCCACCAAGTTTGGACAAGAGCCAATAAATGCAAAAAAAGAAATACATATATGCAAAGTCAATGATAAATAATCAAAGTAAAAAATTAGTAATGATAGACTACCAAATTGGTAATTACAAATAACCTCTAAGTTTTGAGAATTGATAGTACAAACAAATTATGAAGTTTCACAAAATCAATAATAGATAATTCAACCAAATTATCTAGTAAAATTTACTTCCATTTTCCTATGGGACATAAACACTTCAACTTTTTCAACAATTAAAAAACACTTGAAAAATAGTTTAAAACACAAAAAATTCAAATAAAAACAAAATGGTAGCAGTGATCAACATCTTGAAACAAATCAATAATCTCCCCCCCCAAAAAAAATTGAAAAGTGGCATTGCAAAATCCATGAATCATCAATGCCCTTTTTCTCCCCTCCTTGAGCACCCAAATGCAAACGTAAGTACCCAAGAAGAAAGTGGTGCCATCCAAAGTGACTAATATTGCCTCCTATTAAAAATAAATGATCACTTAAAATATTGAAAGAAACTATGAATACCAATTTTTAGATCTAATAGTTAAATATTCTTAACTAAAAATCTAAATTGAGTAAAAGAAAAATATAGTAGTAGTCTAAAATTGATAGTCAATTCCTATATTAAAAATTAGTAACAAAATCCTATAATCTAAAACTACCAATCTTATGGTGATTTGAAGTTGGAAATTAGTCCTTGGATTTTGAAATCATAATGTGTGGTTGGATTTTGAACTAAGATTTTTTTATATTTGTCTTTAGATTTGTGGTGTTTGTTAGGTCTCTCCAATCAATTTTACAACACATAATTGGGTGAAAGCACACTATGGGGGGCTGCTTTAAGCAAAAAAATGTCCTTTTTTTTGGGTATATTTTGGGGGCAATTTTTTTTTGATTTCATCTAGCATTTTAATTAACATATAAAATGGATTTTGATACAAAGTCCTCCAACATAATTCTTGTCATCTTTTAAATAAAAATATTTTTTTAACAATTTGTTTTTTTTTTTGGACACATTTATGTTCATTTGAATGGAAAAATTGTTCAGATGTTTTTTGTGAAATCACATGAGTCAAAAATTTCAATTATAATTGAAATGGTACAATCAATTCATATTCAATATATGGCAAAGTACTTCATCAAGTTTTGCAATTATTTGAATCATTTAAAAGTATATTTGCACAAGTTGTAGGATATTGTGACAACATATTTTTTCACAAATTTTTTTTTCATCATTTAATATTAATCAAAAAATGTGGTTTCCTTTGACAATTGCATTATTTGGCAATTGAACTACATTATTTTGAAAATGATTTATGAAAACTTCTTTTTAATATTGGTTTGGTGAAAGTTGAAAGTTGCATAGTTTCAAAAAACACTATTTGCGACAATATTTTTTGGTCATTGTAGTGTGTTTTCACCCTAATGAAGTATGTTGTCATTTGTCATGTGTAATATTGAGGTCAAGTTTGGCTCAATTGGATTGATGGTGCATAACTTCAACAATGTTTTTGCATGAAATGATTATTCATAATTGGAACAACTTTTGAGAAATGTTTAATGATTAAATATGTTCTATTTTTTCTTGTTTAATGTCTTGTTTCTTGGGGATTTTGTAAAAAATTAGTCCTTTGAAATCTCTCAATATCAAATATGCCCAAAAGTTTTATAAAACCACCCCAATAATGATTAAATGAAATTTACAAAAAGGTTAGTTTAAATGGAATTTGAAGGAATAATAATAGATGTATGCAAAGATTCTATAAAAGGAAAGAAAGTACAAGTGCCAATTGGTAAATGATAAAATTCCAAATAGAAATTCAAAGATGCATAACCCAATTGGCCTATGTTTCTACTAGTTCAATAGGCAATGAAAACATTCATAGTTTCAAACTAGATCAAAAAAAATTTATTCATTTTACCATGTATCTCAACATAAAAAGGAATTCTATGTTTTAATACAAAAACATCAATTGTAGAAAGAAAAATGAGTTATACAAGGTATAATCAACTTGTAAAAAGAAAAATGGTGTTAATTTATTTTTTAATTTGTCGTCTTTAATGTGTAATCAATTCTTAAAATGTGTCCTAATTCACACCATTTTAAATATTCTTTGAAGGGCGATGTTCACCTCTTCAAGGAGTTATTAAAGTTCGGTACGTAGGTCACCATTTTATATTATCATATGGGGTCTTACTTCTTTTTTTAATTACTAATTCAGTTGGCCAATGGCTATTGAATTCACAAATTTCAAAAAAATTAAAGTATTTTTGGCCATTAACATCATCTTCCCTCCTAGTTGGAATTACATCCTTATAATTCATACTCAAGGTGTTGATTAATTTATCCCTAAATGGGAAGTTATACTAATGTTAAGTCCTTAATTCTTACTTCTATAACAAGTTTGATACTTGAGGGTGGAAATGTCAATACCACTTTGGGTGATGACAACCACTTCAATACTTAGTTGATCAAAAGGTGCTTCAATTAGGCCTTTGATGAAGGTTTCAATAACCTCCTCATGAATAACTAGTAAACTTGAGTTCTTTCCTTCCTATAGTATAGATTTTATTGACTCCTTGTTGCTGCGTCATTAAACTCGTCATAGTTGTCAAAATTCAACTTGGGCAAATCAATTTTGAATTCAAGGATTTTTTTAAAATATACAATGATGTGAGTTCAATAGAGTTGTTAATCTTGTTGATATGTTTCAAAGACTTGGACAATGAATCATTCTACCATGGCTTTCAAGCTTGATTGATGTTCCCCATATCACTATGCTAAAATGTGACCTACATGATTACAAAAATATGACTATAATAAAATTAAAGTCCCCATTGTTTATGCCATTTTTGTAGTTGCTTATATCAAAATGGCATAAATGATGGGTCCTATTCAACTATGTATTCGTATGAATGTAGTCATAAAAGTCATGTTTAACATACTATATGTTTCAACTTTGTTTGCTTTTTCCATTATTCTTGATTAGTACTAGTTCAAATTTGAACAAAGTGTTGTCCTCTAGCAATTCAATATAAACAAGTAATCAACTTTAGTTGAAGTCACCCAAAGAACCACCAATTTTTTATTATTCAAATTGTTGTTTTAGGGTGTTCAATTCTTCAATAATGAATGATTTCTCATATTACATTTGTAATTTCAAGCCTTTTAGTTTAGCAATGGCACATTTGAAATCAATATCAAACTTGTTGGTGAATTCATTTAATTGATAATCCAATTACATTATTGATTCTTCAACTTTTTGTAAATTATTGTGCATATCAATAAGGGTGGTTTCAACAACCACTTTGGTAGCATCAAAAGTGCTTATGTGCATCAACCTTTTTATCAAATTATTGTTTAAAGGATTCAAATAGTTCGACGCATGCCCTTTAACTCCCTTTCTTGTTGTACCATCTATTCTTCCAACATCTTTTGTTATTTTTGGTGCTCAATAACTTGCATTTTAAGGCATTCATTTTTGCCTTCCAACACCTCCATGCACATCTTATGAAGATGTTAATTTTGCATTTCAACCTTAGCATGCAAAACTCCCAAATGAACTTCATATAATTCCTTCTACAACTTAAACACCTACTTCTATAATTTAGTAGCTTGTTGATCAACATCTTGTTGAACATTAGCCTTTGTTTCTTGCTTACTCAAAGCAACATCATATGCATCTACAAATCTATTGACTAATCTATTATACAAATGGGCCTAACTTAAATAATAGGACAACCCTTTGACATTTGCTAAAAGGTCCCTTAGTAGTTAATGATCATTATTCACAACTCTTGAAGTGAATGGATGGTTTGGGAAATGAAAACTACTAAATAAAGGAGAAAAAGTTGGAGAGGTATTCACAAAAGTAACAATGACCATAGTGGTTTTTCTTGTAGATCACTTGGGGGAATAATTTTTATGTTTGTGACTTCAATATGAAGATACTGAATCTCAAATTGTTATTGCATGGAAGCTACAACCAAATGCAAGGGATTTAAATCTACTCTCAAATTGGGTGTAACAAGACATTCGATAAAAGGAATACCAAAGCTATTATGTCTTGGGCTAGGGCTTTTGGTCCTTTTTTTTAATGTTTTGGACTACTAGAATTACAACAAAAACATGTCCTTATCACTACTTGAATTTGTTTAATGTGATTATACAATCAAATTTTCTTCAATGACATGACGAACTATGACTATTTTAACTAATTATAAAAGTAGCATGTCTGTTATGACCAAAATCCAAATTTCAATTTAGTCAAAATTCACATTAAAGATGACATGTGGAACATGGAAAACCTACATGAAAATCATAGTGTTATTATCATATTAAATTTAATCATGATAATATGACATACATGGTGACATGTCATCATGTATGATTTAAATGTTTTATTTTTAATCTTTTTTGTTACATAATGCATATGTTGTCTTAATTTTAAATTAAATGTAATTATGATTATAGAAAATATATGAAATATTTATAATGAAATTTATTTCAAATTATTAAATAAAATGAAATTATATTTTTTTGAATTTTTGGACTATATAAAAATATTCTTAAATTAATATTATGACATTTGAAAATAAAAACATCATATATTTAAATTGAGTGATGAAATTAGAAAATTTCAAAAATAAAATTTGATTTAAACATGGTATTTGAATTTATAACCCTAATTGATATTTAAAACATTACATTTGAATATCTTTAATTATTGTTATTATACATTAAACTATTCAATACATTACAAAATTCAATGTAGGTGTGAAAATAAAAAATGAACTAAATTTTTTAATGAAATGAAAATAGGTAAGTGGGTAGGTCATAAATAGGTATGTAGGTAAGTAAGTAGATATTACTTATTAATTACCATTCACACACCTTTTACCTATGTACCTATATACTTATTTACTAATTAAGCACCACCTACTACCTCTCACATATGAAATTAAACTTTTCATTCTAAACTTAATAATTTTATTATAATATTATAATATCAAAATTTAAAAAATACATTGTGTTTATATTTATGCAATTACAAGATTTGTCATCACATGAAGAGATTGTTGGATGGTACAAACTTATCATATGGTTTTGGAGGTGAGGGTTTAAATATCGCTTTTAACATTGCGTGAATGTGACTAAAATTAATGATGTTATAGTTGTGATTAAAATTAATCGTGTTTATGTGGTAAGAAAATAAATTTACACATGTGATAAAGACTAACACATGATAATAAAGAAAATAAATAAATAATTTTATTTTTTCTAGTTTCATTTTGATGACAATTAATTTGTTTGTATTGTTACAAGCAAGGTTTGGCTTCTTATGGAAAGGTCAAAATCAACTAGCATCTTAACTAAGATCTTTTTTCCTAGTTTTGGCCTACATCAAGTTCATTTGGTCCCACATTTAAAGGTATTATTTCTACTTGAGGTGTTGGCAAATCATGGCAAGTTGGAGATAGTTTTGTGCATGAAAAATATTCATGCACACTTAGAAAAGCCTCAATGGAGTCCATATGCATTTATAATTTTCAAGTTTGTTGTGCATGGTTGCATTTTTTTGTGATCAATAAATTTGCATCATATGCATTTTGAATGACAAGAATTAATCCAAGTGAGTGGTCTAATGCAAATTTGTACTAGTAAACAATTAAAAGCACCTTGAACAAAAACAACTATGAAATGAAATGCTTGTTAGGAATAACAACATCAGTTGTGATTTTTTGGGTAAGTTCATAATGTGTTTCATCTAGGTCAAAATGGGGATCAAACATTGTGCAAAAAAATGAGGTTCAAAGTAAACAATCAAAGACAAAGAAACAAACTTATGAACACATATAATTGATGAGAAAACAAATAATCAAATACAAAGGAGCAAACTTGGAAGGACACATCAGCAATTTAGAAAAAATGCACCAAATGATATTCATCTTTTGGCTTTTTATCACTCATTCATTAACTCATCAAATTTTCCATACAAGAATGTATTAGGTATACATGGGTCATGACTAGTTCTTGATACATAGATTTTACATGTGTTTTTCTGGTGGATATCATGTTTATTAAACTAAGTTCAAATCAATCGTGTATAAGAACTTGAAATTTAAATGTGGACATCTCATGAAGCTCACATGCACTAGTAGAGAGAAAGTCCCATCCAGGTACTTGGGAACACACATGGAAAGGTAGGTAAGTTATGTATTCAATCTTTCTTTTCCCCAACAAACACATTTTTTGTTTAATGTTGTTTAAAATTCTTTGCCTTTTGTTGCCAATAATGGCTTAATTATGCAAAGTTGGATGGTGTTTGAAGTGTTTCCAAGTCCAAAAGGTGTGTGAGGTACATGTCATAATTTGATTCCAAAAGGTTGTGATCACCTTTCTTTACAATGTTCTTGAACAACTACCACACAATTGTTTTGGTGTGGGACAAAAACATGCTAAAATAGGTTTTAAAAGTAGTGATCGACGGCCCAAAAAAAAATTGTGTGACAAGTAGTTAAAAAGAAGGTGAAGCTTAAGGAGATTAACCTTTCGACTTACATAAGTATGTCAAATATAATATGGAAAAGTTTCTAAAAATTTAAAAAGTAAATTAAATTTTCATTTAAATTTACTTTTAATCTGCTTTCTAAAAACTATGATGTTTTCCAAATTGCACGAAGTAACCATTTCCACATTCATGGGGAAGAATTTATGAAATACAAACTGCATATAATGCATTTATTGATTTTTAAAGCATGTTTTACCATGTTACAAACACAAAATACATTTTTCATAAATATGCAAAAAGGTAGATTTCAAATGATTTAAATAAGAGAAAATTATTTTTGAGGAACTTAACATTATCATAATTGAAATATTCAAGTTCCAAAAAATATGTATCTACATGCATGATAGTTCATGCATTAATACATATCATTTGAATTGTTTGATTTGGAAAAAAAAAAAATGTCAATCAAATTAATAAACTTGTGATTATTTTTAAAAAAACTATAATATTAAAATTCACAAGGGATGACCATGTATGGTTTATATAATATGGTAAGTGTATCCCAAAATTTATAACATTGTTAAAAAGTCTAAAATACAAATGTGCAAAATCTATTTTTATTTGTTGAGTAGGGATGACAAACTAACCTACTTTATCTTGCTTAGACCCCTTAGAAACATGTAGAAAACATCAACATTTTCCTATTTAATACTCCATGGGTGGTGTTATTAAATACCCTAAGCATCCATAATGCATGCATCAACAAACTTTGCAAGTATTTGAAAAAGGAGTCTTAATGTAGTGTTGTCAAAACATTATGCACTAATTGGTCACTCAATAAATACATTTTCATTTAACACCTAAAGTTAACATAAACACATACATTAACAAACTTCAATGCTCAACAACAAAATCCATTTGCTATGCAATCTAAGCAATTTGTTTCCACTGTCATACTTAAATAATCCACACATGTGGTACAACATGCACCCACTTGTGACATCTGGAAATAGTGTGCAACATGTTCCTTGAACAATATATTGATAATACACCTTTTCACAATGTCTATTTTGTTTGGGGAGATGGTGGTTTTGTTACTTGAACAATCTTTAACAATGGTTAAATAAACTCCTCATCCAAACAATTTGAGTGTTTTTTCTACTTGTGTATTAATCGAAATGCATCATTCTAAATGTCTAAGAATATCCACTTGATCTCCATGTTTTTCTTAATGTTGTGCCTATCAACACTCAAAATCTTAGTTATACCTTTGACATTATTCTTAGCATGTAAAGATGTGGCCAAGGTACACACAATGTCATTTGCCAACACAAGTTTACATTGGTGCTATCCAAGAAGGTGAGACATGAATCCCTCTTTCAAATTTAATGAGGCACAAAACATTTTGTTAGCTTGTATATAGATAATCTAAACAACCTAATACAAGGCGCATGTGAAAGATGCCATGTTTTCACCAAATTTACAACTATATTCTCATGCAATTATAGTAAGTAGATTGACTCTCTACTTTCATTAGTACAAAGAATGGTTTTTTTGACTGAAATTTTAAATTAAAAAAACCCCATTTAAATAACTATAAAAAAAACCCCCCATCATTTTGGACAAGTTGATTTTAATATGTCCATTGGATTGGGTGGTCATTTTGACTAACATGGCAATGGATCATTTGACAAGAAAACTTAGATAATTTATTTTTAAAATTAAAATCACAATGGTAGGTAGGTTGAAAAAGGTAGGTAGCTAGGTGGTAACCTAGCTTAGATACCCAACATAACCTACTAGCCTAGCTACCCAACCAAACCTACTTAGCCTTGCCCCCTAAACATGAACATAGGTTGCAAGTATTAAGAATTAAACCTTTCACCTCAATGATGATCGACCAAATCCTTACCCAATGAACTACAATTTCACAAGTTGTTAACTTTTGTCAACTTTTTAATTTGACATTTGACATTGTATACAATAAACTTAAGTAGATAAGATGGCAATTACCTAGGTACCTACCTACCTACCTTACCTACCTATCATGGTATTTACTTCACAAACTAATGTTTCATTTTTTACGAACAATGGGAGAGCTAGGTGGGTGGGGTTGAAATATGATGATTCTCCTTTGTTTTCATCAACAATTTGACCTCACTTCAAAGTTACCTATATTACATTTTCTATTTGTTCCACTTGAATGTTATAGCAACAGTCCTGTTGTGCCTTATTCATGACACATGCAACACTTAAAAAATAAAAATCAGATGTGCACAATCTTGCGCTTGCGTGCATAACCTTCTACATGTAGCTTCATGCTTAGTTCCTTAAATTTTCACAAGGCAAATGCATGCCAGGGTGAACCATTGTTGTTATCACAAGTCCAATTTTTAAAGTGGTATACATTGCAATTGCTACATGTTATTTGTATGTGTTAGGATTTGTCAATAGGGACTCATTTTTAGGTTATAGACTTGAATATGTACATGTGTCAATTAATGGTTATGCAAAATGATTAAAATAACAAAATATGTGATTTTTGAAATTGAAATTACAAGATGTCCATAAGCATAATTAAAATTACTAGACTTTGATTGGGGGTAATGGTTGAATTTTTAACTTTTTAAGAATTTAGTTTTAATTAAAAAATATAATGAAGAAAAAAATATTGAAAGGTTTTGCATCAAATCATATGAAAACATTGAGTTATGGCTTTTGTTTAGGGTTAAAAAATAATTATTTTTCAAAAGTCCATAACATATTGAAAATAAGGTGGTTCATGTTGGGATTGCACTTATGGTTTACTTCATGACCTCTATATGTGTCAATTTTTGAATATAATAAATACCTTAAGAATAATGACTCCTATGGTTGTGTCCAATTGTAATGTATTGTAAAAAATCTCCAAAATGGATTTTTTGGGGATTATTTTCTTGGCCAATTTTGGTACACACTAAAGTAGTAAGACCCCACAAGCTCACATCAACACTATTCAAAGGTCTCACACACCTTCACGCAATCTTTAAAAAACCTATTTTCATTTTAGTTCATGATGATCATAACTAACACTTGCAACAATTCTAGACCATAAATATGGCAACAAGTGTGGTCCACATCATCACACCATGAGAGTTTGAGTTGTATGCTATGACTATATTACAATTAATGCATAAAATCAAATATTGTTGACCAAAACCTTTCATTTAGTACCAACATGTCAAATTAGTCACCCATTTGCCATTATTGTGAACTACTTGATTTTCTAGCTGGTGGCAATCATATATATAATTTTCTATATTTTCATTGCACACATTCAAATTATTTGCAAGTTAATTGTTTGAGACACATAATCTCCATTGACAAGATTTTTCATAATGTTGCCATGTCATACCAAATAGTTAGCTTGTTATTTCTCAAGGAATCATTTAAGTGGGCATGCATGTGGAAAAAAAACATTTTTAAGGATTTGGCGAGTTCACAACTACTGAAGAAAAATTAAACTCTGAAATCCTACCATGACATATTAAAATAAATACAATGTTTACAATAGTGGTTAGGTTATTTAATGGTTTGCTAAATATGACTAGATCTCCACTAATTTCCTTAGGTGAATTATTATAATTAGAGGCATTTGAAGTTACAAATGGTAATATAATAGAATGTATACCATAGTTAAATGATTAAATACTATTGTAATGGCAAAATAGACAAACACACACACACACACACACACACATAATTTAATAAATCGTTAACTTGTTTTTTAAAAAACTTATCATTTAGTCAACCAAAAATGCAAATTGCTTTTCTATTATTTGAACCTTCACACCACCCACAATCATTATTCAATTTTCTACTCCAACAAAATATTTCTTTCATGCCAAATCTACACACACATACTTCTTTTCCTTGTCTTTGATTAAATCCTTACTCTCCGTAGGTAGCCAACCATTTTTGAGATAGGTGGTGGGCTCCTCAAGGATAGATCCTATTTCTTTTCCTCTTTCTTTCATCTACCATCCTCTCCTAAATCAAAGGCAAGTGGTTGGGCAAATCAATCATATCTAGGTAATATCCTAATTACCTAACAACTATAATGTATATTATAAGTTTATAATTCCCCTTTAATAGTGTGGCTCCTAGTATTGCATTTGCACCCAAATATGTTTAACATATTGTATTCAAATTTCCAATTGAATTTTCTAATGAGAGTTTATTCAAATGTAATATTCTTCAACAAAGGATGTTGGATGAAATTGGTTTCATGCATATTTAAACGCAAACTTGGCAAAGTTAAACCCATTTGACATTGTAACATTGATTTGGATTCAACTCCTTTCCTTGCCATTTCATATTCATTCCTAACTACTTAAAATTGCAAGCACATTTGAAAAGATTTGCATCAAGATATCTATTTAAATAGGGGAGAGTTCAAAAAGTCTATGTTTTAACAAACAAATTAAAGAACTCTGAAGTGAAAACTTCTTCATGATTAGTGCATCAAAAGTTGTGATTGCTTATGATGGTATATGAAACTAATGTGAAACATATAAAACCAAGGTATTTTTTTTGCATAAAATCTTCAAAGATTGTAAAATTGGAATTTAAGTTTGCAAGCTTAGTGGGGCAATTTTCAAAATGTACAATACTCATATCCACCAACCCCAAATGACAATTTAATAATTTTCAAAATTTATACTCAAAGCTATAATGGAATCAATAACAACAATGTAATATAATGGATACAATAATTTGTAGGAGGTAACACTCTCCACCAGTTTATTATTTTGGATATCAAATCATTAATGTTACAAATTCACAAACAAAAAAAAATGATCATGAATGCTTCAAAATTAATTGAGAATCTCACTATGATTAAAAGTCCCAAAGTGATGACTACTAGACCACCAAGCCAATTTCATGCAATGGGGGAAAATACCATGATAGTGACACATAACCATAGATTGCACAAAAAAAGGAAGCACATTGAGGGGGACGTATGACTTGAAAAGAAGAGGTTCAAGTGTGTTACATTGGGAAAATGCAAAGGAGCCAAAAATCAATGATTGAGAGCAATGTTATCACTTATGTGATTATGAAATCATAATTCATTTGAAAACAAATAGGCCCATCATAATCCCACGTACATAACACAAATGGGCAAAATTATATGCTTATAAGCATTGTGTTTCATTTCAATGCACAAACACTTGAAAAAGTTGTCAAGATTCCAATCAAAGTATATTGCTTTGGTTCAAAGATACAAGTTGCAATGACAATTTCAAACATGTGAAAAAAAAAATCAATTTTAAAATTTCATTAGTGATGTTCTTAATTATTGTGATTATGCACGAGAAGAGTCATAGGAGAAAATTGAATAAGAAGTTAATGAAAACAAAATGTTAAGAAAAAGATATAACTTTCTAAGTTAGAATTCAAAAATGTTGAAAGCTTAGCATGAGCAATTGTTTTGTGTGAACATGATTTTGAAATAATTAGCTAGCTACCTTATGTTCATGATTTATCATTGTTCCATTCATGATTAAGTGTTATTGGCTATGTATGCAAAAAACACACCCCACACACACAAGGTATGAACTCACAATTATGGTGGAGAATATAGGATGCATGGATCTCAATTTCATGCAAGTTTTTACAAGATCCCTCATATTAGTTGGTTTAGTATAGTTAAAAGGAGAATTGTTTTGAGAAATCTAACTTGGGCACATGGATGAAATGGCTTCAAGTTTGCATTTGAATGGCAAAGGACCTTTGAAGGACATGTAACAAGTAAACATGATATAAAATTTCAGAGTCATTGAACATGACCCCCTAGGGGTATGGGACCTGTAACATGGTTTGATGATTCAACATAGGGTTTTCACACTTGTTAAAAACTAAAAATGTTAAGGTCATTATGTGGAATGCAAAAGAAATAAGCGAGATGGCCAATCCCACCTAAGAGCCTAGCTTGCATTCTATCCAAGTGGTGAAAGATGGAATTTAGTTGAATGTCTTTCATTAAATTGAACTCAATTGAAGTTGTAGAGTCACAATTTCATCTTGGAAAGGATGGCTATGTTGGTCAATTGCACCTAAACTAAGTGTGTAGCTCAAAATTGTTATGACCAAATAGTTTCATCATGACAAGAACAACCTTTAATTTGGCACAACACTTGAATGGGAGGAATGGTTTTTGTATTTATTTATTTATTTATTTTTGGTCGGTGTTGTCATGGGCCAATCAGAATGGCACATTGAAAAAAATTGGGAGGCACCCCATCTAATTAATAGAAGTAACAAGTGGTATACCCATAGGAGAGGTCTCAACTTCCACCCTCTCTTTTTCTATTTCTTTCTCAGCTTGCAAAGACTAGGATTTTTCATCCTAAAAGTTACAGAAAATCTCCATAGTTTCAGAAGGCCACTTTGCAGGGTTGTGATTTTAGTGTGATCTCTAAGAGCATCTCCACCGGTGCTCAGTATGTCACTCTGGATAATAAAAATTAAATGTCCAAGTTTAGCTTTTTTTTTTTTTTGCAACCCCACCACTAAAACTGTAATTTGAACTGCATATAAGTGGGAACTACTAATAGCAAACCACTTGGACCAATCATTATGATCGACCGATCAGAAATACTGAACCGCAGTCAGGTCCAATTTATTACACTCTTCTGTGAAGGTGCGCCTTTTACCGTGGCTTTTACCAGCCACGGCAATCTGCACGAATTTGGTGCAGAAAAAAAACCAATTTCCTGAAATAAACCGGCACATTTCGACTTTTTCACAATAAATTTTACTGTCTGGAGCACAGGTGGAGATGCTCTAAGCATTAGTTGTGAGCACATGTAAAGCTCATGGTTTGGTTGATTTGCGTGGATGATTATCCCATCACCAAAAAAACTTTGAGGATGAAATTTTATGAATGAAGCCCTTGTCGGTTGAAGAAATATGTGCATGATAACGCCCTTGGAACTGGGTGTTCCTGAGATAAAGCGCCCATGAGCTTCAGGCGCTTACCTTAGGGGCGGCCTTCTCCAAGGTAGTTGCCCCCGGCATAAAAATGTATGAAAATGTACGAGATTCTTTGAAATGAGAATGAGCATTTTGAAAAGCAAAACGCCTATCATAGGAGTATGTGGGCATTTTTTGGATGAAAAATTTGCTCTCTAAGGTTCCCTCCAAATACACTAAAATTTGTGTAGAAGGTAATAAACACTTTTTACAAGAACATTTTTTACAGCTTGATTAAGGCTCCTGAGTCTGAATCAGTGTTTTTTTTATGGCGAATTTTCGCCATTTGGCAATTTATATATAATGTCGAATATTCCCTTTTAAGATTAAAAATTAAATATTTATTTCCTTCTAAAAAAATTTCCATGTTTCTACAATTGGTTCAAGCAAAAAATAGCCAGGATGGATGTAAAGGCATTTAAATAAATTTCTACTTTCATAGCTGATCTATAGCCAAATGTGGCTAAATCTCCTTATGGATGATCACCAAGGTGTGAATCTCACCAGCATTTCTTTGTACTTTAGTACTTACATGGAGAATTGAAAACATCCCTTAGAAGTTAGTACTTACCTAACCTTATCTCCTCTGATTTCTTCTGTACTTCTAAGTTCTTTCCTTGTAACCCAAATATTTCACCATGCAAAAATTATAAATCTTTGACAAAATTCTCTAAAAGAAACCCTAAATCCTTCAAGATATTATTTAACTCTATGATAACTAATCTCAAGTTTCAACACAAGCCAAAATATTATCATCTTTCAAAAATCCTCATATAAAAATAGGTAGACCTATTATTTATTATTACCTAGGGGAGGGGGGCCAAAATCCCTTAAGCTGCTACTATATATACTCTATAATGAATCTACACACAATATCCTTGCCTTCCAAGGCAAGGCCAACAAAACCCACCCTTTTGTTTTCCCTTTCTATTTGGGTTAAGAATGCTACAAACTTATGATAGGTTTAGGGTTTATGGTACATAACCCTCATGAATTATGGTACATATGTATGTACATACCACCATCTCATACAACAAAAGGTCATGAATGATACCACCATTACATTACTTACATTAGGAGTTATGAATGGTACCCATCTTATGAAAGTATATATCAAGTTTTGTCCCTACCAAGGAGAATGAAAACACTTTGTTGCAAACATTTTTTTGAACTCACAATAGTTGGGTACCTAAGTAGTAGTACTTACCATACTCCCTGAATGGGATTTGGCAACAAACTTGTTGCTGAATAATTAATTAAAAAAATTAAGTCTTAATTTTGGCAATTGGATTTTCAATTCTGAAATTTTCAGCAGGTAATAATTTAAAAAATAATAATAATAGTGAACACACTATTGTTAAGTTTATGGGACAATTTAGTGTGTCTAAAACTAAGTTCGATTCAAACCCGACAGTAGAAAACTTGCAGACTCTTAATTCTATAATAATTATAAATTTTTTTGGATAAAAGTAATAAAATAAAATTTCAAAAATTCGAAAAAATGGAAAATAATTTTAATTTATGCCAAAACTGTTCATGTATTGTACTATGGTAGTCCCCCTTTTTTTTCCTTTTAAAATTAAATATAAATATATATATTTTTCCCAATGTGGCAAAGTCCAAAGATGACACCCATACAAGACAAAACTTGGTGCCTTGCATCACTCCCTCTTCCACAAACCAGTTCCCATCCCCCAAGAACAATTCCATTTTGCAACTGGCAGCAGCAGCAGCAAGCCAACAGATCTGACAATACAGTTTTTTATTATATATTGTGAAATTTTGTCAAAAAAACACATTAAAAATTATGAAAATTGAATTGATTTTTGGGAATTTCAATCATCAGAAGTTTTTCTTTAAAAAAAATACTAAAAAATCAAATCTTTCTAATATTTGGTTCCAGTAAGTAGCCAAAAATATGGAAGCATGTTTTAAATTATGTATTTCGTATCTGGTTAATAGCCAAAATTTGGCCTAGTTTTCATCATCATATGGATGATTTTCACCTTTGATAAATCTTCCTATGGATGGATGATCCCCCCTCTTTGGCAAAATAAAAAAAGAATCATTCCAAAAAAAAAAAAAAAAAAAAAAAAAAAATAATACAAAAAAAAAAAAAAAAAAAAAAAAACCCACTAGGCCAAGTCCATCTCAAATTATCAAGCCACTTTAACACATGTTTGTCAATTAATAAATTAATTTGTGGGGATTCCATTTCAACAAAAATGATGCATTCCAAAAATAAATTTCATCATATTCTTTATTTTATTTTGTGAAAAAATTTCAACATTTTTGAAAATATTATAAATTAGTGTGGGATTGTAAGCACACACTCCCACAAGACAATTTGACAAATAGTGTGCGCCTTCCCTAATGAGTCCAAAGTCTACAGTGGTGGTGTGTGTACAAAATGCATGTGCTCCCAACACATGCGCTCACGTGGGTCTGTGAAAGACCACATCTGTTGGGAAGCTCTCAATGGGCAGATGAGGAGGGCTGGCTGCAATATCTCTGCACCATCAAAGTCCACAAGGTCTTCTTCATAAGACTTTCCTCTGTTGGGAGCTTCATAAGAAATAGGTGTAAAGTTCATGTTTATCACCTAGCTTCACCTAACACTGTAATAATGCTCCACCCTTTTATGACAAGATAAGCCTTGTCATGTTGGATATTGCACTTACTAGTATATATTCTGTGATCTGGTTTAAGAATGAATGGGTCATATTGGATATTGCACTTACTAGTATATATTCTGTGATCTGGTTTAAGAATGAATGGGTCATGTTGGATATTGCACTTGCTAGTATATATTCTGTGATCTGGTTTAAGAATGAATGGGTCATGTTGGATATTGCACTTGCTAGTATATATTCTGTGACCTGGTTTAAGAATGAATGGATCATGTTGCATATTGCACTTGCTAGTATATATTCTGTGATTTGGTTTAAGAA
>Ga0209611_10003185_pt1 | contig 28648 bp, 15 predicted proteins | sample S1TSphgellanicum_3_FD_187693 | JGI IMG/M metagenome (GOLD analysis project Ga0209611, IMG submission 187693) | Host-associated microbial communities from peat moss isolated from Minnesota, USA - S1T2_Fc - Sphagnum magellanicum MG (SPAdes) (version 2) | ecosystem: Host-associated > Plants > Peat...
TTTCTTTTTCCTTTTTTCACTTATTTCTTTTCACATTCAAAGGTCAACATTGAACAATAGAAATAATGTTGCCATCACCATCATAGTTAAAGCTCAAGCTTTAGTTAACTAATTTTTAAAAGTCAACAACAAAACAAGGGGAAGGTGGGGAGGGTACATTTCCTTATTATTGTGACCTTTGTGATTGTGATTGATTTGTTTGTTCAAAAGGAATAATAACAATTGAAGTTGTAGCAAAAAAGAAGAAGGAAGGGTTCATTAAAAAGCAAGGGCAATGGTAGGAATTGAGCTCCATCACCATCACCGTTGTACGTTGAAAAAATTTGCACCTTTCTTAGACTTTGGAGGTTTAACTCATTTTGGAAGTTTGATTAAGTTTGGGGTAAGGAGGTTTAGGGGGTCCAATATGAATCTCCCTTTTTATTTTTCATCTTTATTTTATTTTTCCAACTTAAAGGTTAGGTTTTAATAATGGTTTGGTGACCATATAAAAAACATTTGTCCAATTTTTTTGGACAAGTTAATGCCTATGGCTAAACATGTCATCACATCATTTCAGGCATAACGTAAGGTGACGTACATGAGATGAAAAAAAAATTAAGAATGTTTTTTTGAACAAAAAAGTCACAACTTGCAACATCATGTCATGTAAGTGAGATACAATGTGAATGACATCACATGACATGAGACATAATGTGACATGATGTGGAAAATAAATAAATAAAACTTTGGGGGGGTTTATTTGGAAATTTGTCATAGTCACATATAATGTTGGCATGATTTTTATGCCATTGAATTTTTGAAGAGAAGGGCTACACACATGTAACCATGTAAAAGTTTTTGAAACAAAAAAATTTGGAGGCTAGAGGTTGCTTTTCCATTTTGTAATTAATTTCCATTTTATTTTTGGGAATTCACATCTCATTTATATAGAAGCAAAATCACAAATTGTTTGTGCTAGTGAATTCCTAGGGGAGAAATAATATTTGTGTGGAAGATTTCAAGTTGTTTAGTGAAAAAAAACCTTTAGAGGATTAATTTAAGGTATGGGGTGGTGTGTAACCATTATTCTTTTGCTAAATGTTTGGAAAATCAACATTGTGCTAATGTGCTTCCATTATTGTATTTCACAAATGGAATAATGTTACATTGTAAACAAACACAAAGGTTTTGAATTCTCATCATGATTATTGTGTGAAGACCACAAAAATGGAGAGTTGTGTTGAATGTTCTATGCATTTCCATTTGTGTTTGTTGGGTTGTGCCTATTGCTCATTAGTATGTTGGTTGAATTATCATATGATTTTAAAGGGCAAGGGTATTACCAAGGTGTGTTTCATTTGGCTACAACGTCGAGGTGAGCACAAGCTTTCAAGTTGACATTTTGTTTTTAGGCATTAGTTTTGGATTAATCACTATTTTATAGTATGGCATCCTAGTTTGGAAATACCACTATATGGAAAAGGATCCACACGCCATATAAACCTTTATGTAGCATGTCATGATGTTGTAACAAAATTATCCCAACTTGTTGCCAACATCATCCATACAAGGTTATCACTATGCTTTACAAAATAACATTACCTTACTAGGGGTTTCAAATTTGGCCAAAATTGGGTTGATTGATTTGGTCATTTCAAGATGGCCATGTTAGGGCCTTTCATAGGCTAGTACATGCCAAGGACTTTCAAACCCCATATTATGATTTTTTTGGGAATTGATTCATGTTCTATAATATTTGCAAAATATGTTGATGCACTCATGTGCATACTTGTTGGAAAATGTCCCACCATTAAAAGATTTTCAACCAGCTAATTTGATGGGATGGCAACAAATCATGGCTTGGATTAGTGAGTTAATGTAAATGGATGTTGTTGTAGTTAGTTCAAGCATCGAACACCCATGGTCATCAATTTCAATGGTTGTGGATTCACCTAACACCAATAGAAATCATCCAATGAACATATTAGTTCATCTTTAGGTCACCCGTATGTTTAGCGAATGACACATTAAATTCAAAACACCATTCATGTGTGGTTCATCATGATGACCTTTGGTTGTGGTCAGTAGGGTTGGACTTCCACGAATAGCCTTATTGACTTTGTTGAATTTTCCCCATTTTCATGCATTTGAAGATGAAAGCCAAAGGATGATTTGGGACTCCAATTCATCTAATGTGGAGGAGCCCAATGTGCATGAGAGGGAGCAAACCATGGGCTTCCACACTAATATCGTAGAGATGTACTACATTTTAAAATGAATTAGTTGGCAAATTTTGGGGCAAGTTAAAGACATTAATTGTTTCACATGGTTTTTTAATTTAGTCTTGGCCAAACAAAAACATTTTGCACATTCTTTCTTACCCACACACTTTCCACACATTGTTGCAATGCCAACTTGGACCACAAATTTGGTGCAAAGGGGGTGATGTTGTAACAACATGAATTGTACATCCTTAGCATATGTGGGATCAAGAATGTCAAAAAGGATTTATGGGTGTTGGGAAGGAGGACCCTAAACCTTAAACCTTGCAGCACTCAAAATATTATTTTATATAACAACCACATGTTGCATTCTTAATTTGGGGCAATGGAGATAATCCTTCATTCTAACCCATATTGTTATTAACTGTGATCACATGGGAATCGTATATTGGTCCAATGGTTACAATATATAAGATGCACACAACATGACAACTACTACAAGATTATGTTGGATGTTTTGTTTTCAACTTGAAAAAATTAGGCCAATTGGAGGGAAAAAAAGGTTTAGATCAAATTAGAAGATGATAATCCAATTTTCAATAGACCTTATAAGCATAATGAGTTGGAGAGGGCTTTATTTCATGTTTAAACAATAATTGCTAGATGTAAATTTGGTGGAATTGTTTAGCGGTGAATTTGCATTGACAATAGTGATGCTAACCAAGAAGGATATTTTTAGCAATTATATTGAATCTTACATTTGTGAAGATTACCATTCGGTGAATAAATTGACCCATTCGAACAAATATGGCGTGCCCCTACTAAAAGAGAATTTTTGACACCCTAGGACATGCCAAGGTTTTTTAGTATTTTGGATTCGTGGTTTGGTTATCATAAAATGCCATTGATGGAAGGTGATAAGGTCGAGACAACATTTTGGGGAATTGATCCTCATGGGAAGGATTGTTTGTAATTATGGAAGTTTCTACTAGTTGGTTTAAAAAAAAACCCTACAAAATTTCAAAAGGTCATGGATTAAATGTTGATGAATCTTAATTTTGCCAAATGTTACAAATTGATGACATTATTGTTTTAGCTTCACCCTAGGAAATCACATGCATCATGTGCAAAAGGTGTTTGGAATAAGAAACATAACTTTAAGGTTCATCTAAGCAAATATTAATTCTTTCATACTTGAATGGAATATTCGGATCACATAATTTATCCAAAATGGATTGGGAGTCTAAAAGGTCAAGGTTGAAATAATTTCACAAGTTCCCCAACCAACATATGTTAATTTATTATGAACATTTTTAGGTTTTTGTAATTATTACCATAGGTTTGTCAAAGGGTTTAATACAATTGCCAAGCCTTTGACCCAATTGACAAGGATTGACCATGAGTACATATGGGGTGAAACATAAAAGTAAAGTTCTCAAAAGTTGAAGGCTAGACTCACATTAGTTCCTATTTTGAAGTAGCCCATCCAAGAACGATTGGTCCAATTACACACTAATTAAAACACTTTAAGGTTGGAAATTCACTATGAAAAATTGCATCTGTCCTCATTACCCTACAACTAAAACTCAAAAAACAACTCATATACAACTATTACGCCAAGTATCCCTTGGGTATTACAACTACTATGCAACTATCCCCCTAGAAATACGATGCATCAATAAATAAATTGTCATGCTAAAAAATTAGTTAGTTGTATTATAGTTGCAAGTGAATTGAAAATGGGTCTTTCATATGGCAATTTATACACATTGTACATACATGTGTAATCAACCATGTTTGACTTTTTCAGGAGTTGCATTATAATTGCATGTGGCAAGTGCTTTAGAACTATTGTCAATGTGCCACTAAAGCAACAACTATGTTGCAATTAATGTACAATGTACATACATGCGATCATGCCATGTGTCCACATTTCCACCACCCATTATGGGATACATTTGCAACTAATTTTTGATTATGATTCCCATTGATACAATTAGTATGGCCACTAGTGTGCCACTACTAAAGTACTATTGCTCAACTATGTTATGATTATAATATAATTACTTATAACTTAATAAGGATATATATGCATCAATTGTTTATATCTTCATCATATGTGCCTCATTTTGAATGATTTAAAATGTCATGGGAATGCTACTTCAAGCTCTAGAAATCATCTTTGAAGTGCAAAGGAAAAGGAGTAATGAAAAAATAACAAGAAAATAAATAAGTTTTCTAACTTGCAAAACACGTTTTTTTCCTTTTTTTTTTTTTTTTTTTTTTTTTTTGCTTTGGACCCCTCCTATTTTCAAACTTCATAACTTTTATATTTTCTTATTCATTTTAAATGATTTTAAATGTTATAGGAATGCCATTTAAAATTTTACAAATAATCTTTGAAGTTTGATAACATTATAACAATATATAAGAATTTTTTTGGGTGTTTGGTAACTAGCTTTTGTAGCATTTGGGGGTTTGTTTTCTTGAGTTTTTGACCTTTTTTACTTTGGGGGGTTGTAATTTTTCAACTCTATTTAGTTTTTGATGATTTTTATTGCATTAGACGCACTAATAAGATGGGTTCAAGTTTTGTTTGAACATAAAAACAATGGAGCCTTCCCCTTTGATCTGGTCTACTCTAAATGTTTAAATGTTATAGTTGCAACTCAATTACATCTTAATTTGCAACTAATGAACAATTAAAAGATTTAATCCATATGTTTTATCTTCAAATCCCATGTTACAAATTATATTAAAAAGGTTTGTTTTCTTATGTTCTCACATTAAAATATAAATGCCATTTTGGGATGAGTTCAAAAAAGCTTAACCTAAAGGCAAAACATAAAATAATAAAATAAAATTTCATGGCTATTGTCTAGTTCACTTAGTCTTATGTTTTCCTACTTAAGTAAGTAAGTAGGTTTTATTTTTCTACCTACCTATAGAGGTAGGTAGGTCCTAGGTAAATACATATATATGTAGGTTAAAAAACCTACCTACCTATGGTTATGTATGACCTACTTAATTACTAAAATAAATAAATATATTTATTTATTTATTCCCAAATTATTATTAATATGCCATGTGGAATTTTTTTATTTTGCCATGTGTCACAATTTAAAACCATCGCCAAGAATCATAATGGACGATGGATATCAATATTTTGAAAATAAATAAATTTTTATGTCCAAAAATCTTTATAGTGCCACATGTCAAAATTTAATAGATGGATGAAAATTAATGACATCAGCATGGCATCATGGGTGTAATTATAATAAAGTTGCATAGTAATTGAAAATGAATTGTTTTAACATAATTACAATTAAGTTGCAATGAGTTGCACCATATATATGGTGAGTTGCAACTCATGTAACTTGCCCATTAACATTCACAACATATAAATATAGGTAGTCGTAAGTGTCATTTGCAACTCAAAAATTAAGTTGCAAAGCTAGTTGCAAAACACCCTTTTTTTCATAGTGATTATATTTACCCAACTTAACAATGATGGTCAAGAGTTTGTGCTAGCATATGCCAAATATAGTTCCCATGAAGGTTCAATTCAAGGTTGGGGTACACAAAATGAATGTCTTGTCCCAAATTGACTCTCAAAACATTACTTTGGATGACCATTATATTTACAAAATAATTTATTTGGTAGATTTTTTTTATTCATTAGATACTCACATACTTTTTAATTAAATGGCGGATTTTTTTTGTGATTTGGATGATTAAAACATGTCCTTAAATGCCTTGAACAATAGTTTAGAAATCGTTCTTCACTATTTAGTTTTATAAAAAAAGAATCAACAAGAATAGCAATATTTTTTCAAATTGTTCCATATTTAAACCATGAATAAAATAAAATGTTATATATGATGGCATAAATTTTTAGTATGATAAATCACCACATTTTGTGGAGTTGATGTTAAATTTTAGATTTTTTCATAAAAACAGTTGTGTTAATAAGGACAATGAAATTAATTTTGTTAATTAAAAAATTACATTCCGAAGGTTTGGATTTGAGAAAGACATATGGGAGACATGGGTGCAAAAAAATGACATTAATTGACTTTTTAATATGGTTTTGGCACTCTAAATGAAGATATGGCATTTTAAAAATGTTTGTTTTCCTATATTCCTTTTTGGTTTATATTGAATAGGACATTCAAAATTTGTTCAATTGATTTGAATCATTTGTTATAACACTCATTGGTTGAAAGCGTAACATACATATCCTTTTTTCAAAACATTCATTTTGCTTTAAGAATTAAAACACATGACAAAAAGGTGTCATGGTTCCTATTGTGGTACCCCAATCATGAATGCACCATGAAGGAGAATACATTATGCAATTGTTTTGGGCTATTGCATCATTTCAATGTTCTTTTTCATGTAGCCCTTTCACTTTAGTTATTAGTCACCATCCACTCAAGTTTTTGATGGAATTAGATCAACTCACATGAAAGTTAGCTTAATGGGCATTTATGCTACATGAATATGATTTTCATATTGTTCGTAAGGTTAGTATAATTAGTTAGAATGTCGATGGTTTAAGTCAAAACCTAAGTTCTAATGAAAAAATATCATTGGGGTTCATTAGCATTGTGATATATATGGATTTGGAATGAGTTCTGAGATGACATGCCTCTACAAGGATTCATATGGTGTGAATTCTAAATCAAAAGGTGGTGGTGCCCTAGATATACATGATGATGATATCATTTCATATTTGCAACTAGTTGAAATTTTAATTAGATTAGCACCCAAGGAATGGGATTGTGTTGTGCATGGGGCGCAATGGTTCAAATGGGAAGGTAATTATTTCTTATGGGTGTGGACAAATGGACAAATACAATTTGTGCTTCATCTAGAACAATGTGAGAAGCTTATGAAACATGTTCATGAGGAGTTGCACATTGGAACTTTAAATTAGATGGGGGGGTTTGATGGATTTATAATTTGCTATAGGCACATAATTGGTGGTAAGAGATACTTTAGGTTCAATAATTTGTTTTTTGGTGTGTGGTGTGCAATCAAGTGTGAACATTATTTAATGCACCTACACCCCATTTGTAACCATTGCCCATCATGAGGCTTGGTTATTGGTGGTGTTTGGATTTTGCAAGCCCATTAAGTTTAATAGTGTAACATAAGCAACATGTTTTGGTTATAATCAAACATTTATCCAAGTGGTTAGAGTTGGTGCCATTATTAGATCATAGTAGTGAAAAAACAACATATGCATTTTTGAATGGGTATTCAGTAGGTTTGGGGTTCCAACCAAAATTTTCATTGACTCAAGTATAAATTATGTGAAAATTTTCAAGAATTGGGCATAAACATGGTAAAATATGCAAGTCAGTAACATTTGTTTTACTTTTTTGGAAAATACCCATAAGGCATGCTTTAATATATTGAATTCATGAATATTGTTTAAGTCAATGACCAACAATTATAAGTTTTTTAACTTCATTGCATAACATTGAAAAACCACATGTTTTAATATGCATTTAACTGCATTTTTTGAAATGCAAGTATTGGAAAGTATGTGTCATAGTTTTGTAAAATAAAATTACAAGTACATGAAAGTAAAACATCAATTATAATTGTTGTATTTTCAAGTTGATGAAGTCCTAATATGTATGAATATAGTTTCAACTTTTCATATTATGGTCATAATCTATCAAAGTGTTAATGTAAAAGTATGTTGGAAAATTTAAACAACCAACCAATTTAAGACATATTTTTCATCCACATTAAATATATATAAATTCTTCAAAATTTATGTTCAACTTACAATAAACTCAATGAAGAGCTCCATGATTTTAAAATGCAATTTAAATAGGTTTTTAATATCTTTTTGAATGTGAATATTGAAAAATGAATGTTTTTGAAATTAAAATTTTGAAGGACTATTTTTTGGTATACTTTATCATGCTTGGACCCAATTGTGTGAAAGAAACTAGTTAATTGTTACACAACTTCACAAGACCTTGAGGTAAATGGGTTAGTTGAACTAATGGTGTAGACAATGAATTGAGGTTTGGGAAAACATGGTTCTAAAAGGCCCATATTTGAGATTGGAACCTTAGTCTACCATGGTTAACTATGGGCTATAAGTTAATTGACAAGTTTCTTTTTCATAATTTTCATTATATTTTCCATTGTTTGGTTTCAACATCAACCTCAATTTGACAAGATGTGATGGTAGTAATCAATTTGAATGATCTTAATGTGCAAATTTAAACATGTAAAAAATGAGCTACCTTTTTCCAATGTGTTATGCCCATAACAATGGAGGATTTGGCAATTGCCCAATGTTGAGATGTGTTATGTCACTATTCATGGAGGTGGTTATTAGCCTCATATTTGTAAATTCAAGCTTATGTGTATTTGTAGCAGATAACATTAGCTATTTTGGATGCGCCTAAATAGGATGTGTTATTTTATATGTGTGAAAAGTTTTACCTTTTAAAATGTTATTGTTAAAGCGTTGAAATGAATAAACATGGAAATACATGTGTCTAATTGTGCACCTTAGTTAAAACCATTTGTCAATTGTAGAGGTAAATTCACATTATAATGGATTTTTACAGAAGTCATAGTGGCAAAAAAATTTAGGTTAGTTGAATTTTGTTGTATACAACTTAATGTAATTGCAAAAAAATTAGTAAAAATGAGGTGAAAAATTGAAACTCATATTTTAATAATCTGAATTTCAAAAGAATTACACCAAAAGGATCAATATTTAGTGAAAGGTGAACATTATAGTGGAAGGTACATAAATGTACGTTAATTCCAAAAAACTTGTGATTATGGATTTGTTTTCTTCTAGTGGAATTTAAAAACATGTGCACAACTTTGGGAGAAATTACACAGAACTTTGAAGGCTTATAACACTTAAGATGAAAAAATCAAATAGCAAAATGGCTTTCATTTAAAGAAATATTCAAATGAAAACTTTAAAATCATCAATTTCATAAAGTCCATTCAAATATTCAAATTGATTTTTCAAAACCAATATTTATAAATGTGTTTTTAGAAAGGTTTAAATTAGGGTGACTTGAACTTGGATATGGGAACAATTGTTAATTTCAACATCATTTAAATGTTTTTATTTGAAACTGAATTTCATTAGGTCCAAATGAATAAAGAATCTTGAAATAAAATTATTAAATAGTTTTTTGGTCCACCCTAATATGTTTTAAACTTTATATTTAGGGTCTCATCAACTTCATTAGCTTCTATTTCAAGATTATGAATTTCATCATGTTTTTTTTCCGTATATACATGGATCTAAAAAATCTTCATCAACTAAATCATTGAAAAAAGGTTGAACAAGAAGAAATTAAAAATAGATGTTATGTTATCATCATAAAAGAAAAAATAAATAAATTGTATCTCCATTTCCACCATCACAAAAATTTTCATTATAGTCAATTTTTGGTTAGTAACAAATCCATTTACATAATAAGAAAAAGAGGAACAACATGAAAGAAATATGAATAGTCACATTGACATTAATGATGCAATATTTTGAACATAATCAACACTTCTAAAATTTGTCAAGAATCAACAAAAGCTCCACAAATATTTCAATAATAAACAAAATTTAAATTAAATTATAATGAAACAAATTAAAGATAGATTGACAAAATTTTGATGCCTATAAAAATGATTTCAAATAGTTAAAGTCATCTATTAACAACATATTTGTAAAAAAATCAAAATATGTAATACAAACAATGATTAACGAATGAAATGTATGTTATTGTAGTTCACAAGTTGAAATAACTTCACAACAAGCCAAAGATAGATGATTATCAATAATAAAAATTAGGCATGTAAATAAGATATTGAAGCATATTTCATTGCAAAAAAAAAACATCACAATAGAGGAAATCATTGTAGATGAAACAAATTTGCAAATAAAATTGTGATGCAGAAGATATTGACGCAAAAAATATTGTTGTTTAAAAGAGATCATTAAATAAAAAGTCACCACTTTGTGAAGATGATTGTTACCATGATAAAAATGAATCAAAATATATGAAAAATAATTATTCCAATGTTGAAGTTATATATATATATATATATATATAAAGTTGTTGTGCATTTAAAAAATCATTTCAATCATAGTTGGGGTACACAAAAGGAATGTCTCACCCCAAAATCACTCTTAGGACATTACTTTGAATGACTATTACATTTATGAAATAATTTGTTTGGTATATTTTCTTTTTTATTAGATATTCAAATATATTAAATTAAAATGGTGGTGATTTTTTATGATTTGGATGATTAAAACATGTCCTTAAATGCACTAAAAAATGGCTTAGGACCATGGCCACTACATAGTTATGGAAAAGGATTCAACTTGACTAGCAATATTTGTTCAAATTGCGCCATATTTTAACCACATATAAAATAAAATATGTTCTATATGATGGCATAATTTTTTAGTATGATAAATCATCAAATTTTGTGGAATTGATGTTAGAATCTTGGATTTTTTCATTAAAAAAATGCATTAATAAGGACAATCAAATATTTTGTTAATTAAAAATTTATATTCTTAAGGTTTGGAAAGAAGTATAGGAGACATGGGTGCAAAAAAAAGAAGATATTATTTGATGTTTTTAATAGGGTTTTGGGATTCTAAATGAAAGTATGTCGTTCTAGAATGTTTAAGTAATCATGCATTCCTTTTTGGTTTATACTTGAACAAGACATTCAAAATTTGTTCAATTGATTTGAATAATTCATTATAACACTTATTAGTTTAAAGCTTAAACATACATATCCCCTTTCATTGTTTAACATTTTAGAACATTCATTTTGCTAAGTCTTTAGTTTAGGATTTAGGACATACTAAAGACAAATGGGTGTCATGGTTCCTATTATTGTACCTGAACTGTGATTGCACCCATTAATCTAAATAATATTGTTGTATAAAATAGATTTGTTTAGAGAAAATGTTGCCATTGCAAAAATATCAACATTGCCAATTGTAAGTAAAATGCTTCAAATGAGAGGATCATTAAATGGAAAATTGTTACAATCCTGTTTGAACTAAGAACATTTCAAGCCATGTTTAGTATGTGACCTTACAAAATAATCCAAGTTTTACATACTTAATTGTTTCCAACCCCACCCACAACATTAAAATTCAAATTGCAAATAGGTGGGAAATGATTAATACATGCCCACTTGGACCAATCAAACTATTTCACAAATAAAAAAATGGAGTGATCAATAAATATGATTTGATTATGTTCATTATATTGTGTTAGGGCTTCTCTAAGGTTTTAAAAGTTTTGCATTTTTTCAAGGTCACATTTTAATGAATTTATTGAATTTGATTGTTGTGCCTCATTTAAGATTTTTAATGTAAGGTCACATATTGAATGTTAGTGGAGACTCTTTAACAATGAAGTTATATAATATCACCAATTGATGCACCCTTAGGATTGTTAAAGATTATCATTGGTACTTCCCAATCCCAATTTTAATAGCAAAATGCAAAATCCTATGACATGTTCTTTAATTATTCATAATTGAATAAAAGAGATGAAAATTTCAAGATGAGTAATATGAAGAGGTGATTCCTCAAATCAAACTCTTAGTCACATCAAAATACATAAATGAATTTCCAACAAGGATGGTTAGTGCAATTGGATCAATTTTGGTTCATGCACTAGCCACCAACAATTTCACAAAGACTCAATATGACCTAAACATGGAAGGAGCCACCAACAATTTCACAAAGACTCACTATGACCTAAACATGGAAGGAGGCACAACTCTCCTACTAGAATATTTTGTAGTGCATTGGCATAGCTACATCAAAATGAAAATTTCCCCAAAACTTTCAAAATCATTTTTCAAAATTGTGACTCATTTGTTGTTTCATAAATTTGGGTGCCCGTAACTTTAATAAAATCAAACATCTAAGTACATTGATTTGTATCCCTTGGAGAAAAGTTTCCAAGCAATATTAAACATCTGATTGGACATGATTTGGTCCCCCAATTGATGGGTTGAATTTTGTGAGCACATTACCTTGTAGTGTTCAACAAGAATTATCCAACAAGCTAAAAATCATTCAATTTCACAATATTTGGTCTAGGTTAAACTTTGTCCTAAAGGTCGCAAGATGTTACAAGAATTTCCACTTTGCACCAATTCCCAAATTGGAAATGCACACTTTGGAGTCATGGGAATTCCTCTTTTGCACTCATACACACGTCCCATTCACTTTTCAAAGTCATGTGTTTGAACCTTGTCCTGCCTTACCTTCATTCTTAACCCATTTGTTGTGTCTTGTTAAGGGATTGTTTTAAAGCGATTATACGGGGTGAGTACCCAGTATAGAAGGTTGAATAAAGACGTCAAATGTTAGTTAATGTTAGTGTTATTGTCACATTGATTGAAAATTGTCACTCAAAAGCTCTTAATTTTGGCCCTTTAGTTAATGACAAATATTTATGATGCCACATGCAAAGCTACCAATTTTAAACACCTAGTTAATGATGACATGTGAAGGTGGGTGTAGCTTTAAGTTTTGAAATGTACACATAAGTGGTGCATATGTTTTCTAGGGTAAAATAATCATGGTTGGAAAGGTTTTTATGATCTATTTTGCGCCTAGTAAAAAACAAAGCCCTACAAAAATAAAATAAAAAGATTTTTAACTTTAAAGCATCATAGAGCTCTAACACACAAACCAAAAGCACAAAAAAAATTGAATAACAAAGTGTGGCCTAAGTGTTTTATTTTATTTTTGGAGAATGAAGAAGAATGAAATTTTTTTCAAGATTCAATGGTTGTGGTGGTGCCACTTGAAACTTTATATTTTTTCTTTTAAAAACTTAAAATATTTAGGTGAAAATTAAGAACCGTACTATGTTAAATATTTAAATGCCTCATTAGGGTATCTTTCTTTTGAGGTTTAAATAAAAGGGCATGGTCTCAAATCTTTGTTTAGGGCAAATATCAACCTAGATATCATTGTAACTAATATTTGACGGTTTTCCTAATGAGAACTAACTTGAACTCCTAGTTGGTTTTCATTTCATTTTTGATACTTTCACATTGGTTTTTTTCCCCTTTCTTTTGTCAACACTTTCTCTATTATAGAGGAGGTATAACTAAGGGAGAGGCTTTTATCCCATATCTTTTGTTCATGCTTCCATTGTTGTAATCTATATAATTAAGTAGAAATATAAACTTATAAATAATGTTTTGGGGAATGTTTAGTGATTCATTATTAAACCCAACAAAATTGTTTTGGTTCGAATTATTGTCCCCTTAAAAAAAGCTTTAACACCCATCCCCATAAAAATAAAAGCTTGAGACCCATGGGCCAATCCTAGGGTTGAGTATAATTAACCTTGGCATTTCTTGGGTTAGGTTGGAGGTTTGAGACCTAGAAGTTGATATGTGATGGGTACAAAATATCAAAAGGGCCATACTAGAAGCAATTTTAGTTTGGATTGTAGATAGTTTTGTTTGGCTTAGGGTTCAACCTTTGGACGTATTTTAATATGTATTCATCTCATCATACGAAATTAATGGAAAAGTGCCTCTGAGACCAAATATTGTACACCCCAAGAATAGTGAGAGTGGTTTAATGTTAGAATCTTTTTAGCAATTTGGCTTGGGCTCAAAATATTTTTTAGGATTTTGGTTTATGATTAGAATATTTGAAAGACTTTGGTCTTTGGTTGAAATTTGACCCAAGGTTTAGTTTTTGAAACATAATTTAACCTATGGTTAGAATCTTAATTAATACTTTGGTTTAATGCTTAGGCCTGAGGTTAAAATAATTTTAACATGTAAGCTTTAAGGTTATAATGATTTTAATATTTGGACTTAAGCTCAGATATTTTTTAGGCCTAATGATATAATCTATTTGGGCTTAAGGGTTATAATCTATATAGGCCTAGGGTTAAAAGATTCTTATTATTTTGGTTTAGGCTTAAAATCTTTTTAATATTTTGATTTAAGGTTAAAAGCCTAAGGATTAATATCTTTATATAATTTTGGCTTAAGGTTTTAAGAAAATTAGCACTTTGGCTTGGGGTTAGAATCTTTTTAGCATTTGGGCCTAACACTTAGGCAAGGTTAGAATGTTTTTATTATTTTGGCTTAGGATTAAAATTTTCTTAGCACTGAGACTTACAATTAGATTTAAAAAAAGAGAGCTTTTTTTAAGGTTAAAATCTATTTCTAGGCCTAAAGTTGGATTCACACCAAAGGTCAGTAGGGAAATTTTTATTTAATTTAACCTTCTTTTGATTGGGGGGTTGCAATGACTAAAATATAAGGAGTGAACCAACCCCTAAGTTCTTCACACAAAAGGATAGATAAAATAGTATGATGGGTTTATTTAACTCGATGTTAAACTATTCACATTGAAGGTTTTCCAAACTATTTAAAAGGTTTGAGCAACTCGGCGAAACTTAGGATTTTTAGGGTATTTGGGCATTCTAAAGAATTCCTAGAAAACATTTTCCAAAATGTTAAATTTTTTTTTTTTGCTAGTTTGAGAATCTTTATGTTGCTTGATAAATTTTGGGCAGATTATAGAGGTTGAATATTTCTCATTTCTATTAAAAAAATTTGGAATTTGACAAATCTTGTGCTTAGAAAGATTCACGAGATTTTTTTTCCCAGGATGCTTGGAAACATTTCAGGCAATTTTGGAAATTTTAGCCAACCTTGGAAAGTTATAAAGTTGATTTTTTTCATTTCTACCCAGAAAAATTGGGAATTCTGGAAAAATCCTGATGCTTGAATTTTTGTTGGCATTTTGGGAAATGTTTTATCCTAGTGGATAATTATGGGCACCTTATGAATGTTGAAGAAAGTTTTTTATTTATGCCCAAACATTTGGGCACTCTGAAAATATCCTCATGTTTGAAATTTTTTGGGTAGTTTGAAAATTTTCTGCCTTATATTTTCGGGCAGATTATGAAGGCAATTTTTTTTTGGCTGCCCACCTCCCAGGTGTTGCTCTCTCATGTATGAAAGTGAATATGTTGGGTAGAACAACATTAGAAGAAGCTCTTGTGAACATGAAAACATATTTTAACCCTTTGAAATCAAGGGGGTCAAAACAACCTCCTTAATCCAACCTAAGATCAAGGTTTTTAACATGCCAAATGTGTCATGCCCCATAAGACAAATGTTTTGAACCTTAAGCCAAATGTCCCACACTTCTAAGCCCAATGTTTCACAACTTGAAGATGATGTCCTACCCCACCAAAGACAAATGTCTCAACCCTATAATACACATATATTGGCTTAATGTTAGACCTTATGCCAAGAGGGTTTATCTCAAGACAAAAATAATTTTGCATTTGCATATTGTCTTAGGGTTGAAATATTTTTTGGGCATATTGGTTTAAGGTTGAAATATATTTTTGAAATATAGCCTAAGGTTAGAATTTTTTTGACATCTTATATCATGAACATCACTTGTAGAAATGAAGAGTATTCTTACCTTAGGACTGAGAGGGATCAATCATATGCCAATTCAAGGAATGGGAGGGATCTTACATGTATAAAGAGATGTAGGACCCCTTACACTCATAAGATCCCTCCCACTCCTAATGAACAGGCATAAGGACATTTCCATGTGAAGTCTACATATGTTTAGGTTCAGAATAATTTTCCCCTCACACTATATGGTGGGTAAAGCTCATGGATTGGGGCCATTCACAAAATGTGGGGTCCAACTTGTTCTAGGCCTCTTGTTTTTTGGAAATGTTCCCAACCTTGGGAGCTTTTTTTTTTTTTTTTCCAATGTCTCATCAATTGCATAAATGAAGACTTGTTTATAGAACCTGTTCAAAAAGTGAAATCAACAAATAAAATTCCTCAATTAAAATCCGAGTTGAAATGTGGCCAAAACACTAAAAATAGATTTGAGATTTAAGAAAATGGCAGTTTTCTTTTTAAAAACAGAGAAAATGTGACCCATTTTTAATTTTGCACAAAATAAAGGCTGCCCACAGGGTTTAAGTCACACAAAACCTTGAGTTTCAGCATTTAGTACTGAGTTGCAGCATTTCATACTGAGATTTAATAAAATGTCCTTACTTTGCAGATACCACTGAGAGAGGGGATTGGGTGTGAAAGGAGGCCCAAAGACAGGGTGAAGACGGGGTTACTTTAGGGGTGACTCTAATGTGAAACCAAAAAAAAGGAAAGAATTCAAACCCCAAACACAAGGGGAGACAATGTGGACCAAAATAAAAGAGATAGAGAATCCAAACCCGAAACACAATGATGCACAACGTGGACAAAAAAGGAAGAAGAAGAGAGAATCCAAACCCCAAAAACCATGGGGACCCAAAAAATATGGACCAAGAGAAAGAAGAATCCAAACCCTAAACAAAATGGAAAACAAATAGGAGCCTAGCTCACATTGGTGGACCAAGAATTAACCCCAAAAAAAAAAAAACTAGAAACAATTTGGAAACAAGAAAAACCCTAACACGTGGCCATGCATTTAACCCAGACCAAAAGGGAAAGGAGAGACAAAATAGGTACTACACCATTGAAACGTGGTCACCTATGGGCCAAGCTGGTGGGTTCCTTTTGTACTTGTACTTTGCCTTTTCCTCACCACCCCCACTCACAAAAACTCCAAGCTCCGGATGATGTTCATGTGGCGCAAAACAGACCCCACATAGGAAACAAGCAATACATACATTTGCTTCCAAGTTCCTTTTGTGTTGCTTTTACCCAATCCTCCACTTTTGCACATTTGCTTCCTCCCTTATTATTATTCTTATTATTATTAGTGTTTGTATTATTCTAACTACATGACATAACTAAAAACCCAAAAAATGGGTACTTAGTAAATAAATAAGCCAAATAAATAGACGGTCCACAAAAAAAATTGGTTTGCCAATTTGCCACTAATGTGGCTAATGGGTAGAAACTAGAAATGCTTAGTAGGTACTATAATAATAACCCTAAGAGTGAAGCATGTCACTATTCACAACCCTAAATTTATTGGTGATGTGGCACCAATTTGACCAATGTAATGGGTGTTTTTAAAAAAGCCTACTATAAAACACCCCCAGAAAGAAGAAGAAGAGGAAGAATTTCACCTAGTTTTGTCCCAATTTGGGCCAATGCATTAAAAAACCCTATTAAGCAAATTTTCACTATTGCAAACGCTAAATTTGGTGCCGATTTGGTAGGTACCCAAATTTCGCGAAAAGCTTACCTGGTACAAAAACCCATTAATCAATTTTGACTATTGCAGAGCGCTAAATTTGGTGGCAATTTGTAGGTACCCAGATTTGGCGATTGGGGGGAGGGGGGGCAAAATAGGTAGTAAAAACCAAAAACGACTACAACCAAAAAAATAAAACCCTAGGTAAATTAAGTTAACCCAGTTAAACCCGGTTCCACAATCCACAGTCGCTAAATTATGGGCCGCCAAATTTGGCCAAGGAAGGGGGGGGGGGGCTTTTGTCTCCAACTAAACTAAACCCCTGTCTGTCCGAAAGACACTAACTAACTATATTTAGTTAGTTTGAGGTGATGATTAGTAATGAATGTGGGTAAGTTTTAGGCTCCTCTGTCTTTTACGTACAGCTCGTCTTTCGGGATTTCTGCTGCCCGTGGCCTTCGGCTTCACCACTCCGCCGCCGCTCCCTTTGATCCCTTTGTTTGCTGTACGCGTGTGTGTGGATCGTCGTCGTCGTCGTCGTCGTTGCAGACTTGCGCTTCTGTGCGTGGGTCGGCCGTGGAGCTTTTAGGCGCCATCGTCGCATTCTGTGCGCTCCTGTGTCTGAAGTCATTCGGGGACTTTTCGTGCTTCAACGGCTTCCAACAAGAATCTGTATCTCTTCTTCTCTGTGAAGCATCGGTGTATAAAGAAAATTCAAAAGAAACACTTGTGAGACTACCTGCTGTTCGTCTAGTCGAATCTTTGTTCGCGCTTCTTCGGGCTCAAGAACAATCTGTATCTCTTCTTCCCTGTGTGAAGCATCGGTGGAAAAAAAGAAACAAAAAGAAGCTCCTGTGAGTACCTACTGTTGTGTCTGCTTTGTGAACTTTCTCTTTCTCTTTCGTTTTTAGCTCCCATTTTCGGGGCGGGTATTGTGATTGAAGTTGCTAAATTTCGAGGAATGCGTGCTTGTTCTTCTGATTTTTGGTCTTCTTGTTTTTTTGTTTGTTTTCTTGCTTGTTTTTTCCCGGCTGTTTGCATTTCTGAACTTCATGTGCCGTCAGTGTTCTTGAACTTTCTTCTTGCCTTGATTTCTGTTTCTTTCAGGAGACGAAGAGAGGTTGTAGAAAGGCTCTGTTTCTCCTCTGCTGCTGGGGTATCTTTCTGTATAGACCGAGCTGTTGTCGAGATTTGGATTCTAAACCCGGTGATATATGGATCTGCGTTCTCAGTTTCGCTGTGGCCAGTTATTGTCGCTTTGAGAAGAACCTTGAAGAAGAGGCAAGCAGTAGGGACGCGAACTCCAACGACTTGTTGTTGAGCAATCTTATTACTATCTGAGGAATAGGACGGCGAGAACAAATGGAAAGAACCTAATGGCGTTTCTCGGAGAAACGTAGTCGCAGCTTGTCGGTAACCGGCGATTCGGATTTCTCTGTAGACAAGAAGGAGCAGCAATGTCGGTCGGAACAATGGCAGCCAGTCTCATAGCAAACGTCCCTCGCCTGGAATGTTGTGCGAAGAAGCTGTCATTCCCTTGCTCCAGTAGGCTGGATTCTAGTCAGACTAATCTGCCTTCAACCAGTGGCAGTGTCTCTCATCACTCCAGCAGGCCGCGCCGGACTGGCAACCGATCTGAGCGTGTGAGACGGGTTGAATACTTTCTCCATGTTGCAGAGGACTGCTGTAAATGTAAGCCAACGCTCGCTCAACTGCCGCTTGTGTGCTCATGTTTTCCATGAAGTTCATTTTGTCGTCTTGAAAAGTTTGATAGTCCTCTGTATGCTGCCAAGTTTTCTGAAGTAACCTGGATTTGCTCAGCAGCTGCCATTATGTGTGTTCTTTTGGTAGCAGATAGTAGGATACAGTCTCTACTGCTTCACCATGTCAAGGATCAAGGAAGAAGTGCCAGAAGACCAGGAGGGTTGTTGAGACAAGAGACTTTGGCATCCTTTTTTCAGGACAATGATGCTTTCAGGTCAATGCTACTCAGAAGTTCTGTGCATTTCTCACATATGCCTCCTCAGACTGAATTATCATGGAAGGTGGGAAAAAAATCAGAAAGAAGGCACCACCTGGTTTTGTGCATGGCACGGGAAATGGGAAGGGTTGGCATATACAAGCGAGAAGGCAATGTTTCATTAGCGTCGTTTGGCATCAAATTCAAGAAGGACAAAAATGGAAAGAAAGTTGATCTCACCAAGTCCTTATCACAAATGCTTCCTTATATTGTCACCGCGACTGCAGCCTCTGCCCTTATCCAGCCAGCATCATTTGCCTGGTGGGTCCTGTAATTTTGCAGTTAGAATAAATGTAACAAATCAGAGCTTGGATGTTACCAAAAAAAATTTCTAAATTTTTTTCCCACCTTATGAATATAAGTCTGATTGTCTCTTTTGGGTGGGAGTTATGTCTGCATATCAATCAAAATTTCAGGACTTCAAGGTTGGTTTTGGGTTTTGAAAGAAGTCAAGTTTGATGTATGGAATCTAATCTTGACATCTTGCAACTGCATCACAATTTTGGTACAATCAAGTTATGCGTTTGCTGCAATTCCTTGTAGTCTAGGTTTACAGCTCCTCATGTAAGTAAATAGAAGGTTTTGAATCAATTGTGATGTCTAATGCAGGGTTCGTAAGGACTACTATGCTCCTGCACTTGGTGGAATTATGCTCTCAATTGGCATTCAACTGTCTGTCTCAGACTTTGCTATTGCATTCCGGAAGTAGGTTGCTTCTCCACCTGGTTTTTATCAATTGGGTGTTAGGTTATCTAGAATATTGATGAAAATTGCTTACCGTGCTGCACATCCACAGCTCTGAAGGAAGTTTTGCAATTTATTTGCAGTTCCATTTTGCAAGCTATTGTAATTCTCTCTTGTCAATTAGACTCTGTAGGAAGACAGGAAAGTAGATGCCTATCTTAAGAGTTGTGCTTGAAATTCTGCTCATGCAAGTTTCTCAGTAAAGAACTTGTCAAGTAAGAGTTGATGTTCTGCTGCAGACCACTTCCTGTCTTGGTTGGTTACATTGCACAATACATGGTGAAGCCTGTTCTTGGACTACTAGTGGCAAAAGCATTCAATGTCCCCTCTGCATTTGCAGCGGGATTGATCCTCACATCATGTGTAGCAGGAGCTCAACTGTCAAGTTATGCAGCATTTTTAAGTGAGGGTGATACCGCTCTTGCTATTATATTAACCAGCATCACCACAATCACATCTGTACTTGTTACTCCACTTTTGACACGCCTCTTCATTGGCTCTGTTGTTCCTGTGGATGTCATTGCGATGGGCCATTCTATCCTTCAGGTGAATTCTTTCACCCTTTCGCAATGACTATGAAGGGTGTCAGTTGGTGGTTCAAGTTGCTGCACCAATCATCACAATTAAATTAGTAAATTTATTCATGAGTACTTCTCAGTGTTTGTTTGTTCTTTAATATGTGAAGTTTTATTTGTGATGTTAACGACTCTGTACTTTTGTTTCATTCTCACAGTTCTGATTTTCCAAATGCCTTCTGTCGCAGGTGGTCATTTTTCCAATCATGTTAGGGTTGGCATTAAACACTTATGCCAAGGCCTTTGTCAACAAAGCACGACAATTTATGCCTTTGGTGGCTATGGTGTGCACTTCCTTGTGTATTGGAAGTCCCCTTGCTTTAAACAGGAGCCAGATTGTTTCAATTGAAGGCTTTAAGTTATTGTTCCCAGTCTTGGCATTCCATACAAGTGCCTTCATCCTTGGTTACTGGCTACCAAGGTTACCTTGGTGGAGGTTAGTCTCTTTTTGTGAATTCTTGCTCCTCACAGGTTGAGTTTAAGGTTGTGTCTGGTGGCTTTGAATGAACTAATATCCTTGTTGAGCACAATGGTTAATGACTTCACAAAAATACTTTAGAAAACACTTTTCCTTTTCTGTTAAGCATTGGCTGCAGTCTCATTTCAAATGTCTAATCTTGCATGGAGTTGCCATTCCTAACTGACATAGATTTGTTGCTTATTCTGGATGTAGGCAAGATGAGAAGGTGTCAAAAACAATCTCTCTTTGCACAGGCATGCAAAGCTCTACCCTCGCGATGCTCTTGGCAACACAATTTCTAGGTGGGAGTCATGCAGTACCTCCTGCATGCTCTGTGGTGGTCATGGCAGTTATGGGGCTCTCACTTGGGTCTTTCTGGGGCAAGGGAAACCGAGTGCGGGATTTAGGCAACAGTTTTTACACCTGTAATGAAGCATATACATAAATCTTTCACAGCACCAACAAAGCATACAATGAATTGGAAATATATGCCGCCTTTGTAACAAACCCCTTAACAGCTTCTAATGCTTGGCTGGGGCAAGTAAAAGCTAGTTTTTGATAGGCAGGTCCTCACAGCCAATGGAAGCATGATGAGCATTTTGTACATTCCGTGACTTGCACTAAATCTGCCAGATGTGTCATTCTGCATCTGCAATTAAATTATTCCTGAGTTCCTGGTACGAGGTTGTTTATTGTCAACAGATTGTGTAGGGTAAAGATTGAGATCGGGGCTATTCTGGGAATGAGTGCCCTCCCATACACACTAGAAATTTTTACCAGTTTTTTACAGACAGGTTTGATTTTTGTGGGCTTAATGCAGAGTGGGGTTGGAATGATGTCAACTTGAGTGCTAATTTGAGTGTTAATTTGAGTGGCAATTTGAGTTCTGCCTTGAGTGTAGGTGAGTGGGGTGTGAATGATGCCAACTTGAGTGTTAATGAGTGTTGTCAAGTGGTTACTGACAAGTCTGGGTTTTGGAAGATTTTATGGGACTTGCCTTGGCTCCTTTTATTTGAAAAGTTTTGTTTTCAACAGACTGGGAGAGGGTTTCAAAATGTTGTGAAAAATAATTTCTCCTGGGTTTCAAAGGGCTGGCTGGTTTTCAGATGTTTCATACTAGTCGGTTTTCAAAGGTGGTTCTCATTTAGTGATTATCTAAAGTTTTATTGTTTCACACACAATATTTTTTATTTAGAAAATTTAAAATTACAAAAAGGTAAAAAAAGAAGAAAAACATATAAAAACTTCCAACATTTTATATGTTCAACAGATCATCTTGTTCAAAAGAACCTTCAAAATTTTTTAATTAAAAAAAAAATTAAAGTATTTTTCAATCAATTCCAGCAAATTGGAAGGTGGTTTACAATTGATTCTAGGATCATTTGGTCACATTTTGTATCCAAAAATCAGTAATTTAAAATTGTTTGATGCAAATGTCAGTTTTTTAGGTTTGTAAGTATGATTGCTAAAGAAACAAACTTTTTAGTCTCCATCTTTGATTGTCCAATCTTTAGGATTTGATTGGTCGAAAAGTAATAATAGGAAATGTGGGTTCATGCTTTCCCCCACTATTGAAGAGGACATTTGATTTCCTTGGGGTTTACTTGTAATGTTTCAAAATCAATATTTTTTGATAACAAGTTCTTTTGTTGATTCACTTATGTTGGGAGTTTGTTAAAAATATCAAGATTAAAATTTACATTTGTTGTTTGATCTGCACATTTAACTACAGATTTTGCCATTGGATGTAAATAATGATAGCATTTCAAAAGGATAAGATATAATGATCGTCTATCATATTTTTCAACAATGTTTATACCTTCTTCACAACCAATAAAAAAAATACTAGACAAAAGCTTTTAAATCTAAGGTCTAGCATTAAACATAAAATGTTGTGAGATTTTCTTTTTTCATATCTTTAAAAAAAAAAAAAAAAGATTCAAGAACACCATAAACTTTTCTCTTGATATTGATAGCAAACAAAAACAATTCAAAAGCAATCCCATAATCATTTTCAATCAAATTAATTCGGGCAAGAGGGTTTGTAACTTCTTTGGTGCATTTTAAGCGCATGGTTATGGTAGATTGTAATGCATCAAACAATAACTAATATACTAAATTGGTTCAAAACATAGGCATTCATAATAAGAGAAAGATAAGTCACAAATGTTTAAAAAATGTGCTAAGTAAGAAGAGGTGGCACACTTCCATTGATTTTGATAGTATTTTGTTTGATGTAACAAAAGATATTAACATCCATGAATTGTAGGGCCTCTGAAAACAAAATGATTTTATTAACAAACCTACAACAAGAATTACACATGGAATGTTAATATCAATATCCAACAAGCATAATTGAATAATTAAAAAAAAACCTTAGATTGGAAATGTTCTTATAACTAATTAACACAATTAAATGAGGAAAAAAAGGAAAAAATGGTTTGTAAAATATTAAAAATTCATCTTGTTTTCATTGGAATATTCAATTTTCTTGGGAGAATGTTCAAATTTAAACATGTTTTGTTTCATTCCTATTTGCCCTTCCCAAACTTTTAAAGCCAAGTTATACACTTTTGCAAATTTGACGAGGTAGACTTGATGGAAATAAATTTAAAGGCTTTTGCAAACCTTTTCATTAGTTGTAGCATATTTGACAGCTTTGGAAAAAACATGGTGAAAACAAGTACCTTAAATTTTTTTCATCCAAACTTAAAACTTAACATTTCATAATTGATTTCAAGGCAATTGTCATTTCATTCAAATTTGACCTTTTATCTTTGACATATGTAATGATTTCTTCTCAATCTATATTGATCAAACAATTTTGTCAGATTATTAGTAAAAGTTCCACTAGTAGTTTCTATTGTTTCAAATAAACCAATAGTCATTTATTTAGGATGCCAATCATATTTCAAGAAGCTAATGACAAAAGAAAACATATCATGTGCCCCCTTGGACATCCATAAGTCAAAATTTCTTGTTTGATATAAAATTTGCCAATTTTGGTAAAACATAAATTTGTTTTGTCTTCTCCATCAAATTAAGTAATATTTTATGATTTTCTTTTTTTGGAAAGGAAATGTCACAACCCCACTTTGGGGCTAAGTGTGAGAATGCAACTCACATTCCCGAAAGTGGGAAAATGGAGTCCTCCGGGACTCCCGAAAACTCAGAACTCGATTTGAGGGGTCAAATCTCCTTGCATTTGAGTGTTCTTAGTTTCATTGAAAAGGGCTTGAAGCGTAGATGTCCAAAATGACCTCGCATGAGCCATTTGGACATCTGCAACCCAAGTTATGGGCAAAAGAAGGGCCGGGAGTCAAACTGGCAGTTTGACTCCCGACCACTATAAGTCAAGAATTGACCTCTTCCCGATGTTCGATTCTAGAGTGCAACATGGCGTTGGAAAGTTATCGAGGAGAGCTACAACATTGGTTCAAACCTCGTCTTGATTGGATTCTGAAGTCGGGAGTTATGAGCTCCCAAAGTCCCGGGACTCTAACCCGGGACAATTTCGGGACTCCAACTTGGGAGTCCCGGGAAAAAGTGCCATTTGGATGTAGCCTCGGTGGAGATCTGCAGAGAATACTATATGGGGGAAGGTGGTGGGTTCCCTCGAGTCCAGGCCATGGTGATTCTTGTGTGTCAAAGTGCCCGTGGTTTGTCCCAACACCCAAGGGTGTTCTCGAATGCTAACTAACCCTTTGTGGTTGGTTTTTTTTGGATGCAGATTCAAGCTTGATAATCTAGTCCTTCTTCCTAGTCTAATCCTGGGACTTCTAGCACGCCCCTCTACCCCCTTTTAGTGCTGGAAGTCGGGAGCGGCCCCCAAGTTCCAACTTTCCGCAACTCTACATAGTTGGACCCTCAAGTGGGTTCAACAAGGGGCTTAAGAGTGCGTTAGGAAGATAACTCAACACAAATGTAAAACAAAACATTTGAAATAAACACTTTTCATAAATTGTAATGGCAATTGATTTTTCACAATTGAAAGGCCAAAGTCTTGCAAAATATCTTCTTGTTATTCATCATCCTTTTTGAAAGGATTTTTGACAACATAGAACTTAGATATTGCACTACCTGACATATTAGACCTTTTCTTTGATAGTTTTTTTTCAAGACTCCCTCTTATTAGATGATAAACCTTCTCTTCAATTTTTTTGACAATTAAAGTATGATCATTGAAAAAAAGGAAGAAAAGAAAACAAAAAAATGACTTAAAGAAATAAACTAAAGAGAAAAAAAAATTAAAAATTTACCTAAAGTTGATGATTGAAAAGGAAGTTACAAAGAAATCTTTTTTCACACTTGCACAAAAAAAAGGCAGAAAATGTTAATATAAAAAGGAACCAAAGAATAATAGGAATGCGCAACAAGGAAGCAATGAAGAGCACTAGGAGGTCAAAGAAGTACTTAATCAACAAGGAGGTGATGAAACTAGGAATGCACAACAAGGAGGTGTTGAGGATTAGTAGGAGCACACAACAAGGAGGAACTAAAAATCACTAGAAGTGCATAACAAATAGGCACCATAGAACATTAGGAATGCATAGCAAGGAGTTGTTGAAAATCACTAAGAGCCCACACCAAAGAGGCATAAAAAAACATTAGGATCACATAGCAAGGAAACATTGTAAAACACCATGAGCACACAACAAAAAAATGATGGAAAACACTAGGAACACATAAGGAAGTGTTGAAGAATATTAAGAACACACAACAAGGAGATGTTGAAGAACATCAAGAACACACAATAAGGAGGTTGTGAAGAACATTAGGAGTGCACAACAAGAAGGTGTTGAAAAATATTAAGAGCACACAAGAAATAGGTGTCATAGAACACCACAAGCATATAACAAGGAAACGATGCACAACAAGGAAATTACTAAGCTTGATTAATTAGCCCTCATTAACCAAAAAGAAAAGTTCACTAAGGATGCACATTAAGCAACCTTTTTATTTTATTGAAAAAAGAAAAATGAAGAGAAAATGTCATGACGTGTAGTGTCGTGACGAACGGTGTCGTAAGGGTGTAAATCTGTAGTAAATTCTACTAAACAAAAAGACTAAAGCCAATCAAAAGTATAAATCAATCAACCAAAAAGAGATGCACGCACACACATATATACAATGCATAAGAGGCGGTTGAGATGAAATTTTCATGTATCCCCCCCCAGACTTGAGCCAGGAAAAGCGTGGCATGGTCTGAGTAGGAATCAAGGTGTTGTAGGAGAACATGATGAATAGTACCCATTACCGGTGGGAACTTGAGTGAGCTTTGGCTTGAGGCAGAAGAGATGGTATCCATCATTACAGTTATCACAAAGCAACATCTGATCAGCATCGTTTGTCCTTTGACATACCTGACATGGATAATTAAGTGGAGGAATCCAAGTCGACGTAATGATGGTAGGATCCAAGTTCGGCAGGTGGCAGGGTGCACAATTTTTGGAATGATCCTGAATTATGCGTCTGTCAGCTCCTTGCAACTCCAACACACGTGAAGGCCTGATCACCTTAATTCTCAAGATAGTGCGGCCGAAAGAAGTGTTTAGAGTATCATTGGGTTGTTGTTGGAGATACACAAAATCACTAACATCAAATTGTCTCACCTTAGGTTTGTAACTCCCACTTCATGTGTGTGCATATCATAAGGTGTTTCGATGCTATGCAATGGATAGGTTTTCCATGGCTGTGGGCATAACCCTCTTGAATAGAGCAGCCCTTTCTGCAATGACCCTAGCCCAAGTGGCTGGGGAGTCCAAGTCCACAACTTGGTCCATTTGAGCAACAATGGAAGAGGGTGGAATGGGATGTTTCCCAAAAAATAAAAAGTAAGGAAAGAAATGAGACAAAGAAGCGTGTTTGGACATCCTGTAACCCATGGCGATGTAAGGGAAGGCTAGGTCCTAATCTTCTTTGTTCTTAGTGAAGCAAATCTTCCGAAGTCCCTTCTTGCACGTTTGAACCATCCTCTCTATAAGGCCATCAGCTTGGGGATGATTTCTTGAAGTCCGATGATGGTCAATGAGAGCATGGTCAAGTAGGTCTTGGAATTTTCTCATGAAATCTAATCCTTAATCAGTAAGGCACTCAGCATAAGCCACAAACCTACTTAGAACCTGTTGTAAGAAAACTTGGCTAGTGCTGTGTGATGACTTGTTTGATAGCGCAACAAGCTCAACCCATTTTGAAAAATGCTCAATCATAATCATGATGTAAACATTACCCTTGGAAGTTTGTGGTAACTTTCCAGCTAAATCACATGACCAACGATAGAACATGCCCTGAATAGAGAGTGGAGAAAGTGTGAACTATCGAGAGGAGAAAGAAATTCTCACTCTATCACATTGTTCACACCTAGTAATGATGTCTCAGACTTGAACATACATACCTCTCCAATGGTAATGAGGGGCGAGAAGGTTATAAGTACATTTAACTCCAAAATGTCCAAGCTTCGAGTGTACCTTTTGAATAAGACCAGGCTGTTCATGTGGTGGTGGAACCACTTTGTCGCCTTGTGGTAAGCATCGGACAAGGTGATTGTCCCTCCATGAGTAGTGTTTGGACCGTTGTTACATGCGATCTCGTTGACTTGATGTAACTTGGGGAGGGTATTCCCCATGTTGAAGAAACCTCAGAGTGTCCAAGTCCTCCCATATATCCACAATGGGATATTCAACCAGGTTACATTGTAGTAGTGCAAGATAACTAGATGCATTCAATACATGTACTGTTAGAATCTGGTCAAAATCTTGCTTGGCTTCTGAAAAATCTTCAAAGGTAATGAGGGGTCTCCGTGACATGGTATCCGCATTCTGATGTGTAATACTAGGTTAGTGAATAACCTTGAACTCATACTCTTGAAGTATAAGCGCCCAACGAGCTAACTTACCAGTGAGCTTATCATTGGTCATTAACCACTTGATAGGTTGGTGGTTGATATACAAAGTGAAATTGGTGCCATAAAGATAAGGCCTGAAATGTATGATGGCCCATACAACAGCAAGGCACTCCCCCTCGTATGAAAAGTAATTGCTCTTAGCCTTGTTGTTTTGGGATGCATAGGTGATAACATATTCTTTGCCTTCCTCATTAAGTTGGCTAATAATAGCTCCAATACCAAAAACATTCTAGTCAGTGTATAAAATGAAGACCTTGTTGAAATCAAATCTTCTCAGAATGGGGAACTCTAAAAGCTTTTCCTTGAATGTGTTGAAAGTTTCCTGAGCCTCATCACTCTATGTCTAAGCAACATCCTTCTTCAACAATGCATAGAGAGGATGAGCAATAGTACTAAAGTCTTGGACATAAATTCTGTAATAATTACATAGTTCGATGAAGCTCTTCAGTAGGATTGGGCATCTCCAAAATGGCTACTATTTTGGCCCAATGAGCCATAATACCATTTGGCAAAATTGTGTCCAAGGTAGACTATTAAGGTGA
>Ga0209611_10003186_pt1 | contig 28645 bp, 26 predicted proteins | sample S1TSphgellanicum_3_FD_187693 | JGI IMG/M metagenome (GOLD analysis project Ga0209611, IMG submission 187693) | Host-associated microbial communities from peat moss isolated from Minnesota, USA - S1T2_Fc - Sphagnum magellanicum MG (SPAdes) (version 2) | ecosystem: Host-associated > Plants > Peat...
GGCGGCGCAAAATTACTTCCAGGCGGCGGGCTATCACATGCTTCCCGTTTCCGCGGCACACGTGCATGCCCTGCAAGACTTGCCACCTCTGCATAACGACCCGTTTGATCGCATGCTTCTCGCGCAGGCCTTCGAAACGCCATTGAGATTGCTCACCCGTGACCATGTGATGCCCAGCTACGGGGATTACGTGCTCAGCGTTTGAAGCACCGCGAACTCACTCATCCTCCAGCTTCTTCCGCGCCTCCGCCAGCAGCGCGCATTCCGCCTCGGGCGGTGATGGCACTTTCATGTCCAGCCCCTCCAGCGCCTCGATCAGGGCCTCGGCGACAATCAGATGCGCGAATGTCTTGTTGTCGGCCGGCACCACAAACCAGGGCGCATGCGCGCTGGCTGTCGCTTCGATCGCCTCCTGGTAGGCCTCCTGGTAGGCGTCCCAGAAATCGCGCTCCTTCAGGTCGGCGGCGCTGAATTTCCAGTTCTTGTGCGGTTCGTCGATGCGCGAGAGGAAGCGGCGTTTTTGTTCCTCCTTGGAAACATTAAGGAAGAATTTGATCACCACCGTGCCCTGATGGGTCAGATAATCTTCGAAATTGATAATGTCGTTCAGCCGGTGCTTCCAGAACTTCTTGCCACGGCAAGGTGTTGGCATGTTCAAATGGTCGAGCAATTCGGGATGCACCCGGCACACCAGAACATCCTCGTAATGGCTGCGATTGAAAATGGCGATCCGCCCGCGCAATGGCGCGTGGGCGTGGATGCGCCACAAAAATCCGTGCGACACGTCCTGCGGCCCCGGCTGCTTGAACGATGTTACATCAACACCTTGCGGGTTCACCCCGGTCATCACGTGCTTGATGGTGCCATCCTTGCCGGCCGCATCCATCGCCTGCAGCACGGCAAGCATGGACCAGCTATCTTCGGCATAAAGCCGCATCTGCAGATCCGATAGCCGGCCTACGCCGCTCGCCAGCAGCGCCTCGATATGGGCATGGTCGACGAGCCCGCCGCCCTTGTCGGCCGGGTCGTGGTCTTTCAGCTTAAAGCCCTTGCCGGAGGTGATGCGGTAGCGGTCCAGCAGCCGCTTCACCTTCGCCGGTTTCAGGGCCGGCTTTGTCACGCCGTCATTCGCTTGATGGCGAAGGGCCCGATCGCCTGGCAGGTAGGCATCATCTCGATCCGGTTGATGTTGACATGGGCCGGCAGGCGCACCACCCAGGAGATCGCCTCCGCGATGTCCTCCGCGGTCAGCGGTGTGGTGCCTTCATAGACGGCGGCCGCCTTCGCCTCATCGCCGCCGAAGCGGATTTGCGAGAACTCGGTGCCGCCGCACAGGCCAGGCTCGATATCGGTCACGCGTATATTGGTACCGACCAAATCGGCCTTCAGATTCAGGGTGAATTGTTTCACGAACGCCTTGGTGGCGCCGTATACGTGGCCGCCAGGATAGGGATAGCTGCCGGCGACGCTGCCGAGATTGACCACATGGCCGCTATTGCGTGAAACCATGCCTGGAAGCAGCGCCCTGGTCATATGGATCAGGCCGCTGACATTGGTGGCCACCATCCTGTCCCAATCCGCCACATCCGCCACCTGGGCCGGGCTGAGGCCAAGCGCCAGGCCGGCATTGTTCACCAGCAGATCGATGTCACGCCACCCCTCCGGCAGAGCGCCGGGCAGGGCGGAGACGGCACCGGTGTCGGTAACATCGAGGGGGAAGGGCAGCAGCGCATCGCCGAGCTCGGCCGCCAGCGCATCCAGCCGTTCCCGCCTGCGGCCGGAGGCAATCACCCTGAATCCATCGGCAACCAGGCGGCGCGCGATGGCCGCCCCAAACCCGGCGGTGGCGCCGGTTACCAAGGCCGTATTGCTCATACGAGTTCGATATCCACTGTGATGTTGTTGCGGGTAGCTTTGGAATAGGGGCAGACCTCGTGGGCCTTGTGCACCAGTTCCTCGGCAGTGGCGCGGTCCAGCCCGTCGATCTGCGGCTTGAGCTTGACCGAGATGCTGTAATCGTTGCCGTTCACGTTCAGCGTCACCTCGGCGGTCACGTGCACGGCTTCCGGCTTCAGCTTGCCGGCACCTGCCACCGCCATGATGGCGGAGCCGAAGCAGGCCGAGTAGCCGGCGGCAAAGAGCTGCTCCGGGTTGGTGGCGTTGGCCTTGCCCGATCCCGGCATGGCGAGATCGAGTTTCAGCACCCCGTCGGAGCTTTCCACATGGCCGTTGCGGCCGGCCTTGGTGGTGGCAATCGCGGTATAGGCCATTTTTATGTCCTTCTTCTGTGACGCCCACTGAAATGGGGGCGGCCGATCCAAAAGGCCAGGGTCTCCTCGCCCGGAGGGCACGGCGGTGTCGGCGGGCAAACGAAACGCGCAATCGGTTGAACGGTTCCGGCCGCGGCAACCTGGAGTTCACCCGCGCCCACTCGTTCTGCCCAAGTAAACAGCCGATCGGCGGCGGTTTTGCCGATCATTTGTGCACATCATGGTTTGCTTGAGCATATTTCCGTTTTCGCACCCGCAAAAGGGGTGGACAGGCCAGTCTTTCAATCCGTATCGTTCCGAAACGGCCGGGGGGCTTGAACACATCGCTGATTTTCTCAACACGCGGCTTTTGCCCAGGTGTTTACCTTGGCGGTTCTTGGCGGCTTATTCGGCGTTCCGAATCAGCCCGATCTCACATGCCGCGTGTGCGGCCTGCCGCCTTGCCGATAGTCCTGATCAAACAGGGGTGAAACGGAAATCATGACAAACACCGATCGCCTGAAGAAACGAAGCGTGACGAGCTATGTTGCAATAGCCTTGCTTTTTGCCAGCATATGCGTGGCCTGCCCGCATGTGGCACGGGCGACCGATGTGGTGCGCACACCTTTGCTGGGCAGTGATTTCCCGATCGCCGCGGCGGTTACCGTGCCGGCCAATGCCGATACGGTGTTCGTCAGCGGCGCGCTGGCCTCGGTTGCCGACAAGACGGCGCCGAAAGACAGCAAGGCCGCCTATGGCGACACCGAAACGCAGACCTTGAGTGCGCTCAACAACATAAAGGCCACGCTAGACCGTGTCGGTCTCGGAATGGGCGATATCGTCAAAATGACCATCTTCATGGCCGGCGATCCGGACAAGGGCGGAAAAATGGATTTCGCCGGCATGATGAAATCCTACAGCAAGTTTTTTGGCACGCCGGAACAACCAAACAAGCCGGCGCGGAGCGCCTTCCAGGTGGCCGCCTTGGCAGCCCCCTGGGCATTGATCGAGATCGAGGTCATCGCGGCCAAGCCGCACTGCACCTGCAAATAGCCGGCTGACCATGACTCACGTATTTTTCGAGGAGACAGAGCGTTGAAGAAGCCCACCGCCACGCCAGCCTGGACGCTCGCCGCGTTCAGTCTTCTGGCACCCGCATCATTGCAGGCCCAGACAGTTCCCGCTGCTACCTCCACAACGACGGTTGCAGCCAGCGCCGACACGACGCCGCCGGCCGGCCCGGCCGAAGACGTGATCGTCACCGGCACGCGCCAGCAGGGCCGCACCAAGCAGCAGAGCCCGGCCCCGGTCGACGTGATCAGTGCCACCGAATTGCAGGCGACCGGGCAACAGAACGTTTTTGACGCCCTCAACAAGGTTCTTCCCTCGCTGGACCTGCCGCCGGTCGGCTTCGACACTGCTGGCCTGGTTCGATCGATCCGCTTGCGCGGCCTTTCGCCCGACGATGTGCTGGTGCTGGTCGATGGCAAGCGACGCCATGTCTCGGCTAACATCAACGCTGATATCGGCCCGGTCGGCGGATCGGATCCTGTCGATCTCGACATGATACCGGTCAGCATGATCGACCATATCGAGGTTCTGCGCGATGGCGCTGCCGCCCAGTACGGGTCGGACGCGATCGCCGGCGTGATCAATATCATTCTCAAGCACGCCGACCACGGCGGCAGCGCCTATGCGCAGGAAGGGGCCACCTACGTTCAGGATGGCTTCACCAATAACCTCGGCGCCAGCATGGGCACATCGCTCGGCGGCAACGGCTTCTTCGATCTCGGCGCCGATTACCGCTATCACGACCACACCAACCGTGACGGCACCTTCCCGGGTGTGACCGGGCCGAACGGCACCGGCAGCCAGCTCGCCACGCCGTTCACGGTTCCCAACCCCAAGACGGTCAGCCAGATCGAAGGCGATCCGCGTTACAATCTGGCCAGCGTCGGCTATAACGCGGGCTATAATCTCGGCGCGGCCGAAGTGTATTCTTTTGGCACCTATGCGTATCGCCATTCCGAGGCGTTTGAGAATTATCGCGATCCGAACACCAGCGGCACCTATGTATCCCCTGGCATTTCGCCGGGCTTGCCATTCGGCAACCTGAACGCGTTCGGCCTGTATCCGGGCGGTTTCGAGCCGCTCGAGGCGGTCAGCGAGGATGACTATTCCGCGACAATCGGCATCAAAGGCGACCTGCCGGACGACTGGCATTACGATCTCAGCTCCACCTATGGCGGTGACATCGAGAACATCTCCACCATTGCCTCGATCAACACCGATTACCTCCAGGCGTTCGGCAATTCGCCAACGCATTTCCACGCCGGCGAATTCAACGATTCGGAATGGACCAACAACCTCGATTTCAACAAGCCGATCGATCTCGGCTTTCTCGCGAAGCCGCTGAGCATTGCGTTCGGCGGCGAATTCCGTCGCAATACGTATGAGCTTGAGCCAGGCGACAGTGCCGCGACCTATGGCGGCGGTTCGCAGGCCTATCCTGGCTTTACCCAGGCCAGCGCCGGAAACTATCATCGGACGAACGAGGCCGGCTATATCGATCTCAGCACCTCGCCGATCGAACATTGGCAGGTCGATCTCGCCGGCCGTTTCGAACATTATAGCGACGTCAAGGATACCGAGACCGGCAAGCTGACGACGCGCTACGACATCACCCCGTGGTTCGCGGTTCGCGGCACCATCAGCAACGGTTTCCGCGCGCCCTCGCTGGCGCAGGAAGGGTTTGCCGCGGTGAATGTGGGCCCAACCACAGCCAGTGGCCAGTTCCCTGTGGACTCCGCTGCCGCCAAGGCGCTCGGCTCCGTGCCGCTGAAGCCCGAGCGGTCGCAGAACTACGAGGTGGGCATTGTCGCCGAGCCGATCGATCGCATGCATGTCGCGGTCGATTTGTACAGGATCGATATTCGTGACCAGATCGTCGATTCAGGCGCGTTCAGTGGCCCTGCGGCTCTCGCGGCTCTGGAACTGAGCGGCCTGCTGCCGCCGACCTGCTCGGCCGCTAGCGGCTGCAACGTCTACGCGCAGTATTTCACCAACGGCGTCAACACGAAAAACTACGGCGCGGATATCACCGTCGACTACGTCTCGGAGTTGGGTGATTACGGCAAGGTCGCCTGGCTTCTGGCAGCCAATCTCAGCAGCATCACCATCACGCACCAGGAAGCTTCGGCGGCCCTGACGCCTGATGTGCTCTCGGAAATTGCCGAGGATACGCCGAAGAGCAAGATCATTCTGCAGGGCACCTACACCTACGATAAATGGAGCCTGATGGGCCGGGTAACCAGGTTTGGCCAGTCGGTCGAGGTGCTGGCTGATGGTCCCAATGGCGGCGCGCCCTATACGGCAAACCGCAATGCGCCGGCCTTCATCGGCGATGTCGAAATCGGTTACAAGATTACCCCGGAAATCAGGTTCACCCTGGGTGCCGACAACTTCACCGACAAATACGCCAGGCACACCACGTTCGTCTCCCGCTACCACAACGCCGTGGAATATATTCCTTCTTCGCCCTACGGCATCGACGGTGGCTTCTATTACGGGCGCCTTGCCTACACCTTCGGCGCGCCGCCGCCAGCCCCGCCGCCGCCACCGCCCGCGGAAATGCCGGCCCCGTCGGCGCCACCGATCCCCGTCCGCACCTACCTTGTGTTCTTTGATTGGGATCGCGCCGACCTGACCGACCGCGCGCGCCAGATCGTCGCTGCTGCCGCCCTTGCCTCGACCCACGTGCAAACCACGCAGATCGAAGTCAACGGCTATACCGATCTTTCCGGCACGGCCGCCTATAACCAGAAGCTGTCGATCCGCCGGGCGGAAACGGTGAAGACCGAACTGGTGAAGGATGGTGTGGCACCAGGCGAAATCGACATCCACGGTTTCGGCGAAACCCACCCGCTGGTACCCACCGCGAAAGGTGTGCGCGAGCCGCAGAACCGGCGCGTGGAGATTATCTTGAAGTGACGTAACAAATCCGGGGCCGCTCCATGAGCGGCCCCGGATTTGGACGGGCCCAGCTATTTACCTTAGCGAACGCCCGTCATTGCGAGCCGCCCCTTGGCGGCGTGGCAATCCAGAGCGAACGACGGATGCTCGCCCTGTGACCCCTGGATTGCCACGCCCCAAGAGGGGCTCGCAATGACGTCTTTTTGGGGCCACAGCCACCGTGTATAGTCTAGATCACGTCCTCGTATAGATCCCGCCAGGTGGGGTTAGTCTTCTCAATGAGCGCGATTTTACGCGCCCTTGTACCAGCCTTGATCTGTTTCTCACGCTCTATCGCTTCGACCATGCCGTCGAGCAGCTCAAAATAGACCAACGTCTTGCATCCATAGCGGTCCGAAAAGCCCGCGTATGTCGACTCCCGATGCTGCCACACGCGCTGGATCAGATCCGAGGTTACGCCCACATAGAGCGTTCCGTTCCGATAGTTGGCCATGATGTAAATAGCGGGCTGCTTTGCCAACCGATCCCCTCCAATGGCTGTGCTTGGCATGGTGGTATGGTCATTCCAGGGTGGCAACATCATGACTCGTTGCAAATAAACAACCCGTCATTGCGAGCCGCCCCTTGGCGGCGTGGCAATCCAGAGCGAACGACGGGTGCTTGCCGCGAGATCTGCTGGAGTGCCACGCCCAGAGTGGCGCCCAACAATTTAGGTCGCGGTAGGCTGGCCGACGGATCCCCTCTACGGGCTGGCGGCCGCGGTTATGGGCTGGAGAATAGGCCCGAGAGGATGAAGGCGGCGAACAGCCCGATCTGTTGGTCGCGCTGCGGGGCGGAGATTTCTTCGATGCTGCCGATGCGCTGGAGAAGCGGGGCGGAGGCGAAGTAGAAGCCCACGCCCTGAACCAGGAGCGCCATGATGGCAGGGGTGGAGATCGGCCGCATTTTCTCGGTGGCGGCGATGCGGGCGAGAAGCGCGTCCAGCTGCTCCTTGAAGGGCAGGATATAGCAGGTAACCAGATGATCCAGCCGCCAGGTGGCGCGGCGGCCTTCAATATGGGTCAGGCTGACGAAATCCGGGTTTTCCGCGGCCCAATGGCAGAAGCGGTGGATCAGCTCGGCAAAACGCTCGCGGTCGCTCAGGCCCGGCACGTCGAAGGCGGCAAATACGGGCGGGGCGATCCGCGCGACCCGGGCATCCACCGCGCGCTTCCATAGCCCTGCCTTCGAGCCGAAGCGCACATTCAGCAAATTGTGGCTGATGCCGAGATCCTTGGCCAGTTCACGCAAGGTGGTGCCCTCGTAGCCGCGCTGGGCGAAGGCGTGGAAAGCGTGGTCCAGCACATGGCCGGCATCCACCGCGTGGGCGGCGTCGCCGGCAGGGCGGCCACGCCGCCTGGCGGGGAGGGTGTGTTCGGCGGCGATCATCCGCCTCGCTTGACTAATAAATTGTCGGATGTCAATATTTGCCGAGGGAAGGATCGTTGAACATGACGCAGCCGCCCATCTGGTGGAGCCTCGCCCGCAGCGAGGAAGTGACCGGCACAACATTGCTTGCCGCCGATATCGGTGATCAGCCGGTGGTGTTGTGGCGGGACAAGCAGGGGGTTGCGCGGGCGCTCGAAGATCGATGCCCGCATCGCCGCGCGCCGCTGTCGCTCGGCTGTGTGCGGGGGAATGGCTGGATACAATGCGGCTATCATGGCTGGAGCTATGATGGCGCCACCGGCCGGTTGGCCGAGATTCCGAACATGAAGGGCGATCAGCGATTTCCGCCGCTATACAAGGCGGAGCGCTTTGGCGTGGCCGAAGGCGGCGGGTTGGTGCGCGTGTGCCTGGATGCGAACGCCGCGCCGCCGGCGCTGCCGGCAGCTGCATTAAAACTGTCGGGCACATCCTTCGTGGCAATGGCGCAGGATAGGTATGTGGCGGCCCTGTTCGACGCGCCTGGCCTGCTGATCGGCATTCGCGGCGTGGTGTTCACGCCCTATCTGATGTCTGAACTGCGTGAGGAAGACGGCAAGCTGGTGATGGAGCGGAGTTGCCAGTGGAAGGGGTTTGCCTGGCCATCCGCGTTCAGCAGCGATTTTCCGATTACCCTGACGACACGGACCGACCCTGAAACCGGCGAGACCGGGATGGTGTTGCGGGATACGGAGATGAACACGTTGCTGACCGCGGTGGTGGCACCCGTGCCGGCCGCGCGCGGGGTGACTGCGATACGCTGGCGCGCCGCGATTGGTGCAAAGCGCCCGGGGTTGCATGCGAAACTGCTGGTTGGAAACAGCGCGTTTCGCGTATTCCAGGCAGTGGATGCGGCTGCCCTCAGGGTGTTGAAACCATCCGCTTCGTTGCATGGCGATGATCTGCGCACGGCCCGTCTGGCCCGATCCGAAGCCGCCTGAGGAGACTGAGAGATGCTCACCACCATCGACCGTCCATCCGACGCACGCTTTGCCCCCCCTGGAAGGGTGCCGCTACCGGCGCTGAATGCGGGGGTGAATAACTGGGTGCCGCATGATCTGGTGATGCGCGATACCTGGTTTCCTTTGGCGCATGCGGCGGGCATTGGCACCAGGCCGGTGCGGCGTTCGGTGTATTCGCATCCGTATTTTCTCTGGCGGGAGGATGGCGTGGCAGTGGCCGCCGATCATCACCCGAATGAGGGCTGCATGGCGCGCGGCAATCCGATGACCAACGCGTTCGGCCGCTATCCTGTTATGGAGCAGTACGGCATTGTGTGGGGCTGGTTCGGCAATCCGGACGCGGCCGATCCGGTGCATTTGCCGAGCCTGCCATTTCTGCCCCCGAAAGGCGGCCTGCCTGGCTACATGACCGGCACCGTGCGTTTCGATTGTTCGGCGCCGATATCGCTGGAAAATCTGATCGACCTCACTCACGCGGATTTTCTGCACGCCAATGTGGTGGGCGACGAGAAATCGGAATCCGAAAGCATCGAGGTTTCCTGGACCAGCGAGACGGTGACGATGGTGCGCAGCTGCACCGGCAAGACGGTGGCGCCGGTGATGAAGTTTTTCAGCGGCATACGGCAGCCGACGCAGAATATACGGCAGGTGATCCATATCTATCTGCGCAGCCATTGCGCCATTGCCTATGGGCGGTTTTCGCCGGGGGATGACGTGCCGCTGTTCCACCCCTGCGTGCCGGAAACGCGCGATCGCACGCGGCTGGATTATGTGATGAACACCTCCAATGCCGGATTCATGTTCCGCCATGTGATGCCGAAAGCCAGCTATCTGGTATCGCGCCAGGACAGTTCGATGACGTCACCGCAAAGCCCGCGTTATATGCGGCAGACGAAACGCCGCGATCTGCACTCGAAATTCGATGCCGCCGGGCAGCGCTACCGGCTGCTGATGCAGGATCTGGCGGCGCGCCAGGCGGCAGGCGATTTTGCGTATCGCGACAATGTGAGTGCGGATTGCGGCGATCTGATCGGTCTGCGTCGGGAGCTGTTTGCGTTCTGAGGCATTGCCCTGTGGGCCCGGATTTCATCCGGGCTACGCCGTACGCAGGTTGGTAGAGGGGTCAGGGAAATTCCCTGACCCTGTCATAGCGGATCAGAACGTGTAGCGGGCCTCGATGGCGTAGGTGCGGGGTTCGGCGTAGACGGCTGTGTTGACCGGGAAGGTTGGGATCAGCACGGTCGGCCCGGTGAGATAGGCGCGGTCCAGGATGTTGCGGCAATAGAGCGAGATATCGAAGCCGGTGTTATAGACGTGGTTGAGCGAGAGACGAACATTGCCCACGCCGTAGCCTGGCAGGTTGACGCCGTACTGGCCGCTGAACTTGCCTGTCTGATACCAGTCGCCGGTGAACAGCAGGTCGCCCTTCAACGGGTGAATTTCCGCCAGGTAGCTGACACCGATGGAGCCGGAGAAGCGTGGCGAGGGCAGGGTGATCTGGCCCTTGCCCAAGGTAAGGCCGTTGATCGGCGGCGCGACGATGCTGTCGACAACCTGGTTGGTGTAGGCGCCATCCAGGTTGACCGTCAGGCCATCCATCGGTTGTAGCAGGAACGATGCCTCGGTGCCCATGATGGTTTCGTTGGCGGCGTTGATGCCGATCGAGTTGTTGGTGGGGTTGTCCGGCGCGCCGCCATAGACGATGCCGCCTTGCACATTGAAAAATTGTACTGCGTTGGAATACTTGCTCCAGTAGCCATCGATATCGAACCGGCCATGCATGCTGCCGATGACAAAATCGGTTTTGGAGCCGATTTCGACGTCGGTGATTTTCTCCGGCCGGGTGGTCTGGAATGGCCGCAGATCCGGGCAGTGGCCGCCTGGCTGAATGCAATTCGGGCTGTACCCGCCGGTAGTGTAGACCGAGGAGAAGAGCGGCGTGTTGAGGCTGACGCCGCGATAGCCGTGGCGGCTGGTGATGTAGAAAAACTGCTTGCTCGATAGTTTATAGTCCAGCCCGACAGTACCGCTCGGGTCGGAGCCTTCCACGCCAAACACGCCCGGGCCGCCGGCGACACCGAGGGCGGCGATCTGGTCACAGGTAGCTTGGTTGGCGTAGCCGCCCGGGGTCGAGCCGCCGCAGGCATGTTCCTGATCCCAGCTATAGCGATAGCCGAAATTGAAGGTGAGCCCTTTGACCCAGTCGGAAAGGTCGTAGCCGATCTGGCCATACAGCGCATAATTGTGGTCGGTGATCTGGCTGGTGGTGTAAGGGGCGACGCCGGCCAGTGGATAGAACGAGACGAAATGCGATCCCGCGGCGCCGACCGGCGAGTCGTCGTTCATGAAGCCGCCGATGATCCAGCTGAGCCGGTTGTTGAAGGAATGGCCGGCGATCTGCACTTCTTCAGTCAGATATTGCTGATTGTCGATTTCCGCTGCATCGAACAGGGTGAATGGAATCTTGAATGGCACGCCTGGGAGGCTGAGGCTGATCGGCCCGACGCCGCCGGTATTGATCAGCTGGTTGTTATAGGCCTGGCGGTAGCCGAGGATATTGTGGATCTGGATATCGTCGGTGACGTCGATTCGCGTATCGTTGGTCAGGCCTTGAAGACGGCGGAATGCAACACCGGAACCCGCCGCATCGGCATAGGCGGAAAACGGGCCGCCCTTCTGCTGGCCGATCGCATAGGGCGTGATGTAAGGATCGATCAGCGGCGACAATCCTGGAATGGCATTCTTGTTCTGCTTGATCAGATATTCGCCGCTGGCGTCTTCCGGCGCCACCATGTAATCATATGTTGTCGTATTCGTCAGCCACTGTACCGGCCGAAGCAGCAGGCTGACGCGCCAGGCATTCTCGTTGGTATTGGAAAACGGCGACCCGCCGCTGAGATTCTTGATGTAGCCGTCCTGGCGTTTTATCTCGCCGGCGATGCGCAACTCCACCTTGTCGGGAATGAAGGGCAGGTTGACCGCACCGGTGAGATCCTCGTGGTTGTAATTGCCATAGGTGCCGTCGATATAGCCGCCATATTTGTCGTTGGGCTGGGTGGGTGTGATCACCACTGCGCCGCCAAGCGTGTTGCGGCCGAACAGCGTGCCCTGCGGGCCCTTGAATACCTGTACGTTGGAGATGTCGAAGAACGGAATATTGGAGCCTAATCCAGGCAGCGGAACATCGTCGAAATATTCGACGACTGCGGGAATGCCCGGACCGAGCGGGATTTTCGACAGGCCGCGCAGGGTGACGTTGTTGGTGTTCTTGCCGCCTTCGGAGCCGAAGCGGAAGCCAGGAACAACCGTATTGAGATCCTGGACCTCCTGGATGTTCTTCTGCTTCAAAGCGGAGGCGGAGAGCACGGCAACCGAAATAGGCGTTGTCTGCGCACGTTCGGCGCGGCGCCTTGCGGTGACGACGACTTCTTCCAGGCCGGATTTTGGGTGCACCGCCGGCCGCGCGGTGGCGGGCGATGTTGGCGCCACTGATTGCGCGCGCACCGAAGCACTCGCCAGTAAAATTATCGCCGTCGTGGATGCCAGAATAAGCCGATTTTTCGACACGTGTGATTCCCCCTTATTGGCCGAAAGACCGGTCCATTTTTCTTGTCTTGCACTGAGCAGGCTTGGTGCGCGTTTGCCGGTAGAAACGGTGTGGCTTTGTATTTGAGCAGTGCGTTGTGCACATTAGGGAGATATTGGGGGATGACTTACCTACCTAGTGATAGGACAGGTGAAGTCTTGCTGAAAATGCTGCGATGCATTGTATTGCTGTGGCATGGGTCTGCATTGAGGCTGAACTCTTGTCTGACATCACCACACGATCGTAGGGTGTGCCATTCTTTCGGCGGATTGGTATGAGCCGGTCAGTTGGCGGAGGCGTGCGGCTGGAATTGGTGGGCTGCAAGCAGCCCACCCTAAGGGCCCGTTCTACATGAACCGAATCGGGTTACGGGGTCGAACGGGCCCTTAGCCTTTGTTTGCGGCGGCATCTTTGTCGGCGTGCCGACGCACTTATGTGCCGACGATGCCTAAGGGCCCGTTCTACATTAACCGAATCGGGTCACGGGGTCGAACGGGCCCTTAGCCTTTGTTTGAAGCGGCATCTTTGTCGGCGTGCCGACGCACTTATGTGCCGACGATGCCTAAGGGGTGTCGCGGCCCTCGGCCGCCCGGCACATGCAGGCGGGTGTCAGGTCCAGGCCAGGGGAAGCTGCTCCACGTGCAAGATATTGCCGACATGGAAAGGGACGCTGAAACCATCTTTGATCCGGAATTCAGGAATCTCGGCGAGAAAGATCTCGATCGCGGTTTGCAGTTCCAGCCGGGCCAGATGCATGCCCAGGCATTTGTGGATGCCGCCGCCGAGGCTGAGGATGCTCGGTCGGCGATCGAAGCGGATCTCGCCCGGCGCATCGTATTCTTCCGGATCGCGGCCAGTGACCGAGGTGGCGACAGAGACGTAGTCGCCCGGCATCATCTGCACGCCGGCGAATTCAATCGGTTTGGCGACGATTCGGAAGCTGGTGACCGGCGCGTAGGCGCGCAGCATTTCTTCCACCGCGAGCACACCCAGGCTGGGTTTCTCGCGCAATTCGCGCTGATGCTCCGGGTGGGTGGCCAGATGGTAGAAAGCCAGGCCGAGATGGGAGGTGACGGTATCGAGTCCGCCGAGATAAAGATTGAAGCAATGGCCGAACACTTCTTCGTGCGACCAGGGCCGGCCATCCACTTCGAAGGCCAGGATGCGGCTGATATAGTCGTCGCGTGGCGACTGGCGGCGGCTTTCGATTTCGCCGAGCAGATAGTTTTTTACATTGCGAATGGCGCTGGTGCGCACCGCCACGTCATCGGTATGCAGCAGATCATGTTCCCATTCCAGAAACTGTTCCATCCGGTCCTGCGGCAGCCCGAGAAAATCCAGGACGATATTCACCGGGTAGCCAACCGCGAAATCCTCCAGGAAATTGCAGGCGCCTTTATCCTTGAAGCGGCTGATCAGCATGCGGGCCCGCTCGCGCATCTGCTCGCGCATCGCCATCATTTTCTGCGGCGCGAAACTGGGGTTCAGCGCCTGCCGGTAGAAGGCGTGGATCGGCGGATCGGCTTCGGTGGGGATCACCATCCAGTCTTCGCCGAGCGCCTGGGCCCAGCGGCCCATGCCGCGTTTGGTGAAATTCTCGGTGTCGCCCAGCAGCGTGCGCAGATCCTCGGCGCGGCGCAGCAGCCAGCCTGGGCGCTTGCCGGGAAAGATGTTGGTGACATAGGTGATTCGCGGGCCTTGATGGATACCGGGAATGATCGTTTCGTAGGGGTTTTCGTAAATGGTCTGGCGGGCGTAAAGCGGCGATTCCATCACCAGCTCTGGTGGCACGTGCGAAGGCACAAAGCTGTCCGGCATTGGCAGAGCGGTCGCCATGGATATCACCTGCTGTGTCGTGGCGTTGATTTCGGCTGCGAGGGGTGGTGCCACATCGCCGCACCGCCCTCCGCCTATCAGGGGGTAGGGCGCGGCTGAGCGGCCAGGAGGATGATCGGCGTTATGGGCAGTGATGAACCCGATGTCGTTACCTGCACGCAGGGCCTGGCCGAAGGCGTTCTGATGGTCACGCTCGATCGGCCGCAGCGGCGCAATGCGATGTCGGCCGCGCTGGTGGATCGGCTGCTGGCGCTGCTGCAGGAGATGGCCGGGCAGGCGGCGATCGGGGCGATCGTTTTCGCAGGCGCAGGGCGTGGCTTTTGCGCGGGGAGCGATCTGGCGGAGTTGGCCTCGGCGGATGCGGTGGGGCGGGCTGCGTTCGAGGCGGCCTCCGGCAGGCTGGCGCGCGGCATGGTTGCGCATCCTTTGCCGATCCTGGCGGCGGTGCATGGGTTTGCCATCGGTGGCGGAATGACCCTGGCGGCGGCCTGCGACATCGTGGTGACGGCGCCGGATGCACATTGGAGCCTGCCGGAAGTGCCGATTGGGTTGTTCCCCGCCTGGGGGCTGGAACCTGTGAGCGACCGGGTTGGGCGGCCGATGGCAAGGCGGCTTGCCTGGGGGATCGATACGCTGGACGGCAAGGCGGCCTGTGCCGCCGGGCTGGCGGATCTGGTGGCGGAGGCACCGCTGGAGGCGGCGCTTGGGCTGGCCGCACAGCTTGCGGCGTTGCCGCGCGGCCAGGCGGCGGCGGTAAAGAGCTATTTTTCGCGGGTGCGGCGGGGCGAGGCGGCGGATGATATGGCGCGGGCGCTCTTCACCCAGGCCTGCCTGACACCGGAAGCGGCCGCAAGCCTTGCCCGGTTCGGCCGGGCGGTGCCCTAACCGGGCCGATATTGCTATCCTGCCCTTGGGAAGGTGGAACAGGCTGTAGCCACCTTTAGCCGCGTCATCTAGAAGAGAGACTTGCGTTAGGAACCGAAGCTCGATGCCCACACTGAATGTCGTTACCCGCGCCGGCGAGACGAAAACTTTCGAGGCCAAGAATGGCCTTTCGGTCATGGAAGCCATCGGCGCCGCCGGCATCGATGATCTGCTGGCCCTGTGTGGCGGCTGCTGTTCCTGCGCCACCTGCCATGTTTATGTGGATCCGGCATTTGCCGCGGTGCTGCCGCCGATGAGCGAGGCGGAGAACGACTTGCTGGATGGCTCTGGACACCGGAACGAGACGTCGCGGCTGTCCTGCCAGATTCAGGTCAGCGACGCGATCGATGGGCTAAGGGCAACGATCGCGCCCGAGGATTGAGGGGCGCGTCTGGCCAAGAAAGTCATGGCTGACACGCGAAAAATGCATGGGTAGAATGTCCAAGTCTGTGACCTGCCCGAGCTGTCTATGGTAAGCGAGGTCTTGGTGGATGAGGATTATAATCACATGACCGATCGGGTTGTTGGGCGTTGCGGTTTCGACAAGGACGGCGAAGTACCTGGCTGACATCACGCAAGGGCTCATTGCATAAGGCTGAGGGCGTTATCGTAGAGCCTGGTCTGGTAATTGGGGGTGTTTTGCCTCTGGGAAGCTTCGTCTGCCTGGCGGACTCGCTCGATATAGACGTGGAATTGGCTATGGGCGGCGCGCAAAGCCGCGCGGTGGAAATCCAGGATGACCTCAGGATCCACGAAGTCCCAGCCGACGAGCACGCCGACATCCTCCCGGAATTGCAATATACGTGAGCAAGTATTGAATCTCGCGAAGTCGGTTCCCTCGATCGGCGCGGTTCTCCAACGTAGCATGTGGTCGGCAACGTAGCTGGCCAGGTCGCCTGTATTTAGAGCAATATCACCATGAGCGGCGTCGGCCCGGTGATAAAATTGCTCGATAAAACAAAGGCTAGAGCGTTTTCCAGCACGGCTTTCTTATTCCAGTCACGCTGAAAACGCTCTAGGCTGGCTTCGAATTCCCGTTTCACCTTGAGTATTTCCATCCGGGACTGGCGCATCGGCTCGGATGTGTAGGTATTGTTAACCTCCATGTAGATTGCCGCCACCCGTGTGGCGCGGGCATCGCGCACCTGGCTGAAGGTGATCCAACCGGCGATGAGAGCGCTGGCGAACAGCCCGAACGTGCCGGCAAAACTGAGCAATTCCATCCACGCATGGAAAATTGCCGCCTTGTCCTGGTGAGCCGGGTCTGGGCGGGGCAGCAGTTCGGCGAGATCATGGATACCGAAGGCGGCCAGCCCGATCAGCCAGGGTGAGGCGATCGCGGCGACAGCCAGGCGGTCGAGGCGGGTAAGAAGCGGTCTCCTGCGGCCCATACGCACCCCATCCGTTGCGGGATGTTATCCATTATGCGCCTCTACGCAGGGCGGTGAAAGTTGGGCTGCCATGCGGCGAGCGCCGTCTGGGTGGCTATCGACCCGCCGTCTTGCCTTTTCGATCCCGCGGGTCTATCTGCCGAGCATTCCTACATCTTCCGCTCTCGGGGGGTGGCCTTCGCGGGCCGCCTTTTTTGCTTTGGACACACCAGACGCACTCTTGAACCATACCGGCCTTGAAGGCCGCATCGCCGCCATGGTCGGGCCAACGCTCGGCGATATGGGGTATGAGCTGGTGCGCGTGGCGGTGCTCGGGCGCGAGAAGCCGACGGTTCAGATCATGGCTGACCGGGCTGATGGGCAATTGATTGCGGTAGAGGATTGCGAGGCGATCAGCCATGCTGTCGGTGCCGTGCTGGATGTGGACGATCCGATTCCCGGGGAATGGACCCTGGAAGTCAGCTCCGCCGGCATCGACCGGCCGCTGACGCGGGCCAAGGACTGGGCGCGGTTCGCCGGCCATCTGGCCAAGGCGGAAACCAACATGCCGGTGGATGGCCGCAAACGGTTTACCGGGATCGTTCTGGGCGCCGATGCCAGCCACGCACGGATGCGCCTGGACGACGGCAGTGAAGTGGCACTTCCTTTAGCCGATATGAAAAAGGCCCGTCTGGTTCTGACCGACGCCCTGATCGCCGCCTCAGCGCCAATGAAAACTGAAAACTGAAAATTGGGAACCGAAACAATGGACACCGCCGTATCCCGTCCCGAGCTGCTGCTGGTCGCCGACGCGGTAGCGCGCGAGAAATCGATCGAGCGCGAGGAAGTGCTGGAAGCGATGGAGCAGGCCATCCAGAAGGCCGGCCGCGCCAAATACGGCCATGAGAAGGATATCCGCGCCACCATCGACCGGCGCACCGGCGATGTGCGCCTCTCCCGCTGGACCGAGCTGGTGGAGACGGTGGAGAACGAGGAGACCCAGATCCCCGTTCATATCGCGAAAAAATTCCGGCCTGATCTGGAGCTTGGCCAGTTCATCGTCGATCCGCTGCCGCCGATCGATTTCGGCCGGATCGCGGCACAGACGGCCAAGCAGGTGATCGTACAGCGTGTGCGCGAATATGAGCGCAAGCGGCAATATGACGAGTTCAAAGATCGTGTCGGCGAGATCATCAATGGCGTGGTCAAGCGCACCGAATACGGCAATCTGATGGTCGATCTGGGCAAATCCGAAGCCCTGCTGCGGCGCGACGAGCTGATCCCGCGCGAGAGTTTTCGCAATGGCGACCGGGTGCGGGCCTATATTTATGACGTGCGCGAGGAAGTGCGCGGGCCGCAGATATTTCTCTCCCGCACCCATCCGGCCTTCCTGGCCAAATTATTCGCGCAGGAAGTGCCGGAAATCTATGACGGCATCATCGAGATCAAGGCGGTGGCGCGCGATCCCGGCAGCCGCGCCAAAATGGCGGTGATCAGCCGCGATAGCTCGATCGATCCGGTCGGCGCGTGCGTGGGTATGCGTGGCAGCCGTGTGCAGGCGGTGGTGCAGGAGCTTCAGGGCGAGAAGATCGACATCATCCCCTGGTCGCCGCAGGCCGCCACCTTCGTGGTGAATGCGCTCGCCCCGGCCGAAGTCACCAAGGTGGTGATGGATGAGGAAGCCGGCCGGGTGGAAGTTGTGGTGCCGGATGAGCAGCTTTCGCTCGCCATCGGCCGCCGCGGCCAGAATGTGCGCCTGGCCAGCCAGTTGACGCGCTGGGATATCGATATTCTGACCGAAGCCGAGGAAAGCGAACGGCGCCAGGAAGAATTCCGCCGGCGCACCGGGCTGTTCGTCGAGGCGCTGGATGTGGATGACGTGATCGCCGGGCTGCTGGTGACCGAAGGGTTCAATTCCATTGAGGAACTGGCCTTTGTCGACAAGGATGAACTCGCCGAGATCGAAGGGTTCGATGAGAATGTGGCCGATGAGCTGATCCGCCGCGCCGAAGCGTTTTTGGTGCAGCGCGATGAGGGGCTGACGGAAAAGCGCGTGCAGCTTGGCGTGACCGACGAGGTGGCCGCGTTCGAACTCTTTACCCCGCAAATGCTCGTCACGCTGGGCGAGAAGGGCGTGAAGACGCTGGATGATCTGGCCGATCTGGCCGGCGATGAGTTGGTGGAAATTCTCGGCGCCGAGGCGGTGGATGAGGAGACGGCCAATGAAGTGATCATGGCCGCGCGCGCCCATTGGTTCGCCGACGAGGCCGAAACCGAGGAAACGCCGGCCGAGCCTGGCGAAGAGGAGACTTCAAACGGCTGATCCGGCACCCCATCTGGAAGGCGCGGAGGAAGACCAGCCGGAGGAACGCGGCCCTCAGCGCCGCTGCATCGTTACCCGCACGCATGGCGCGCGGGAAACCATGATCCGGTTCGTGGTGGGGCCGGACCGATCGGTGGTGCCCGACCTGGCTGCACGGCTGCCCGGCAGGGGTTTTTGGTTGAGCGCGCGTGCCGATGTGTTAGAAACCGCCAGGTCCCGAGGCGCCTTCGCACGCGCCGCCCGCGGCCCGGTTATCGTGCCTGCCGATCTTTCCGCCGTCCTGCAAGCAGCGCTTGCCAGGCGGGTGGTGGATCATCTGGGGCTTTGCCGCAGGGCGGGGCAGGCGGTGGCGGGTTTTGCAAAAGCCCGCGAATGGGTGCAGGCGGGGCGCGCCGGGCTGGTGCTTCAGGCCAGCGGTGGCAGCGAAGATGAACGCCGCCGGATGTTATCGGGGGCGGTGAATGTGGCCGTGGCCTGGCCATTGGATGCGGCAACGCTGGGGGCGGTTTTCGGCCGCGACCAGTCGGTGCATGTGGCGGTGGCGTCCGGCCGTTTGGCCGAGACGTTGATGAACGAGATCGAGCGGCTGTCCGGGGTGTCCGGCCAGACGCTTATAAAGCAGGCGGGTGTATGAGCGAAGGCAGCGAACGCGATTTGGGTCAGGATGCGGGACATGATGCCGGCCAGGATGCGGCCAAGGTGCGTCTGTCGTTGCGCCCGGCTAGTCGCCTGGAATTGGGACGGACGGTTGATGCCGGCTCGGTAAAACAGGTTTTTTCCCATGGCCGCACCAAGACGGTGCAGGTGGAAGTGCGCAAGACGCGCCCAGGCGCGCCGAAGCCGGCTTATTCCGCCACGCCGCAGCCGGCGCTCCCGGCCAATCTCGGGGCGCCTAAGCCCGCCCCTGCTGTGGTGCCGCCGGCAGCTTCCGGCGTGACCGCCAAGCCGGGTGCCACGCCGCAGCAGCGCCCGTCTGGCCCCGCCCGCCCTGGCATGGGTGGCCGTGCCCTGACCGCGACCGAGCTTGCGGCACGGCAGCGTGCGCTGGTGGATCAGCAGCGTATTCAGCAGGATCAGCAGCGCGAGCTGAGCCGGCGCGAGGCCGAGCGGCGCGAGCAGGAAAAGATTTCCATCCTCTCCGCCGCCGAGGAAGCGCGGCGCCGGGACGAGGAAGCCCGCAAGACGGCCGAGGAGGATGCGCGCCGCCAGGTCTCCGAACAGGCACGTGCGCGCGAAGCGGCGCCGGCCGAAGAGACGGTGAAGCCGGAAGGCCAGGCGCCAGCGCCCGCACCGGTTGCCGCCGAGGCACCGGCCGCTCGCAATGGCGCCGCGCCGCCGCCGCCGGCCACGCGGCAGGCCGCGCCCGCACCCAGGCCGGCTCCCGCCGGTGCTGCCACCGAAACCCTGCGCCTGCGTACCGGGCGTGAGGAAGAGGATGATGCGCGTGGCGTGCGCCGCCCGGGCGTGGCGGCGCCGCGCCGTGTGCTGACTCCGGTCGTTGCCAAGAAGGGTCTTGGCGAGGGCCGCCGTGGTGGCCGTATCGACGTGCAGGCCGCCATCGAGGGCGAGGATGAGAAAACCCGCAGCCTGGCCAGCGTGCGCCGCCAGCGCGAGCGGGAACGCCGCCAGGCTGAACTCGCCGCCTTGCGCGCCGACCAGGTGCGTGTGGTGCGCGATGTGATCCTGCCGGATGCGATCACGGTGCAGGAACTGGCCAACCGTATGGCCGCCCGCGCGGTGGATGTGGTGAAGACTCTGATGCGGCTCGGGGTGATGGCCACCATCACCCAGGTGCTGGATTCCGACACCGCCGAGCTGGTGGTGCAGGAATTTGGCCATCGTGCCCGCCGTGTTTCGGAAAGCGATGTCGAGCAGGGCATCGAAGGCGAGGTGGACGAGGACGTCGATCTGCAGCCGCGCGCGCCGGTGGTGACCATCATGGGGCATGTCGATCACGGCAAGACCTCGCTGCTCGATTCACTGCGCGCCACCGATGTCGCCGCCGGCGAAGCAGGCGGCATTACCCAGCATATCGGCGCCTATCAGGTGACGTTGCCCTCCGGGGCGCAGATCACCTTCATCGATACGCCTGGCCACGAGGCGTTCACCTCCATGCGCGCGCGTGGCGCGTCGGTGACCGATATCGTGGTGCTGGTGGTGGCGGCCGATGACGGCGTGATGCCGCAGACCATCGAGGCGATCAAGCACGCCAAGGCGGCGCATGCGCCGATCATTGTTGCCATCAACAAGATGGACAAGCCGGATGCAAATCCCCAGCGCGTAAGGCAGGAATTGCTGAGCCACGACATCGTGGTGGAGGATATGGGCGGCGAAACCCAGGATGTGCAGGTTTCCGCTACCAAGCGGATGAATCTGGACAAGCTGGAAGAGGCCATTCTGCTGCAGGCGGAAATTCTCGATCTGCGGGCCAACCCGGACCGTCCTGGCGAAGGCTCGGTGATCGAGAGCCGGCTGGATCGCGGGCGTGGACCGGTGGCGACCATTCTGGTGCAGAACGGCACGTTGCGTCAGGGCGATATCGTGGTGGCGGGCGCCGAATGGGGCCGTGTGCGCGCGATGCTGGACGATAAGGGGCGGCCGATGAAAGTGGCTGGTCCGTCGGCGCCGGTTGAAATTCTGGGGCTTGGCGGCGTGCCTTCCGCCGGCGAACCTTTTGTTGTGGTGGAAGACGAAAGCCGGGCGCGCGAAATTTCCGAGTTCCGCACCCGCAAATTGCGCGACAAGGCGGCGGCGGGTGCCACCGCCGCGCGCGGCACGCTGGAGCAGATGCTGACACGCATCGCCGCCGGTGCGCAGAAAGAAGTGGCGGTTCTGGTGAAGGCCGACGTGCAGGGCAGCGCCGAAGCCATTCAGGCGACGGTGCTGAAACTGGAGCACGAGGAAGTCAAGGTTCGTGTTCTGCTCGCCAGCGTCGGCCAGATTACCGAGAGCGACATCCAGCTCGCGAAAGCCTCCAACGCGATCATCGTGGCATTCAATGTGCGTGCCACCAGCCAGGCGCGCGAGATGGCGCAGCGCGATGGCGTGGATATCCGCTATTACTCGATCATCTACCAGGTGGCCGACGATATCGAGCAACTGGTGAAAGGGAAAATCGCGCCGAAATATCGCGAGAATTTCCTGGGCTATGCGGAAGTGCGCAAGGTGTTCGATATCACCAAGACCGGCAAGGTTGCTGGTTGCATGATCACCGAGGGTCTGGTGAAGCGCGGCTGCGGCGTGCGTCTGCTGCGCGACAACGTGGTGATCCATCAGGGCGAATTGTCGCAGCTGAAGCGCTTCAAGGACGATGTGAAGGAAGTGGCGCGCGGTTATGAATGCGGGCTTTCCTTTGCCGGCTACAACGATCTGCGCGAGGGCGACGTTGTGGAATGCTACGAAAGCGAGCTGGTGCCGGCTTGAGCGAAAAAGCGCGCAAGATTGGCGGGAAGGAGACATCCGAATCCCCGCGTCCGCGGAGCCGGACGAAGGTGGAGCGTGCTGGCAAACCCCCGTCGCAGCGCCAATTGCGGGTGGCCGAGGAAGTGCGCCATGTGCTTTCCGGCCTGTTTACCCGCAACGAGTTTCGCGATCCGGATCTTGCCGATGTGCTGATCACGGTGACGGAAGTGCGCATGTCGCCTGATCTGAAGCACGCCACCGCTTTTGTGACCCGGCTTGGGCGCACCGATATCGACGCCAAATTGCCGGCGTTGAAGCGCGCCGCGCCGTATTTTCGCAGCCAGGTGGCCCATGTGATGCGTCTGCGGGTGGCGCCGGACATTACGTTTCAACCTGATACAGCCTTGGAATACGCGATGCATATCAACCAGATCATGCGCGCGCCGGAGGTTGCGAAGGATTTGGAGCCGTAGGGTGTCGGGCAAACCTATGGAAAGACAATCGCATTGACGCTCGCCGGGCTTTCCTTGCGTGATCTGGAATATGCGCTGGCCGTGGCGCAGACGCGGCATTTCGGGCGGGCGGCGGAGCGTTGCGGCGTAAGTCAGCCCGCGCTGAGCGAGCAGATACGCAAACTGGAAGGTGTGCTGGGGCTGGAGCTGTTCGAGCGCGGCCGGCGCGGCGTGCAGATTACCCCGCGGGGCGAGGACATACTCGCTCGGATTGAACGCGTGCTGTCGGAAGCGCATGGGCTGATGGAAAGCGCCCATGGCGCGGCGGAGCCGCTGGAAAGCACCTTGCGCCTGGCCGCCATACAGACTCTCGGGCCGTATTATCTGCCTTATCTGCTGCGGCAGACCAGGGCGGCCTTTCCTAGCCTGAAATTGCGCCTGCGCGAGGGGCTCACCGAAGCCTTGCTCGATTCGCTGCGCAATGGCGCCACCGATCTGGTGCTGGCGGCGCTGCCGCTGGGCGGGGAGGGGCTGGCCATGGTGCCGCTGTTCCGCGAGCCCTTCCTGCTCGTCTGCCCCATCGGCCACCGGCTGGGCGATCTGGCGCAGGCGAGCCTGCCGGACCTGGCCGCGGACGGGCTGATCCTGCTGGAGGAAGGCCATTGCCTGCGCGACCACGCGCTCTCGCTCTGTGCCGGGGCCGCGCCTGGGGCCAGGCTGGCGACCAGCGTGGAGACGCTGTGGCATATGATCGCCACCGGAGAGGGGTATTCGCTGTTGCCGGCGCTCAGCCTGGCCGGGCGCGGGGCGATCGAGGATCTGGTGGTGTGCCGCCGCATGCCGGAGCCGGAGATCGGCCGCACCATCGCCCTGGTCTGGCGCAGTACCGACCCGCGCGGGCCGGCGATGGCGCAGCTGGCCGCGCTGCTGAGGTCGGAATTGCCCGATGGGGTATTGCCCCTCTGAGCGCGGCGCTCTCGTTACGGCTGCTGCAGGACGTGGTGTTTGGCCGCGATGGCAACGACACGGCGTGTATCGGCGCGGGCTGGGCGCGGCCTGAGCCGGTGCATCGATGGAGTCTGGAGACGGAGAGCGACCTCGTGCTCAACCGCCCCGGCGATACCGACGCGCTGCTGGTGTTCGATATCGGGGCCTTCGTGCATCCTCCGGCGGTGGCGCAGCAGCGTCTGTTCGTGCAGGTAAATGATACGTCGGTGGGCATGCTGACGGTGACGGATAACCGTCTTCTCGGGCTGCGTGTGCCGGCCCTGGCCTTCGCGGCGCATGAGATGATGCGGCTGAGGTTCAGCCATCCTGATGCGGCCAGCCCCGCCGATTTCGGTATCAGCGGTGACAAACGGCGCCTTGGCATCTGCTTTCGGCGGCTGCGCGTGTTCTGCATTGCCGCGCCGGCACCGGGCCGGATCGAGGGCAGGGGCGGGATAGGCTTGGCGGAAGTGGAGACGCGTACCGGTCTGCCGCCGGAACAGCTGGTCACCCGCTTCGAGAGCCTTGGCGACTCCGGGGAATTCGGGCTGGTGCAACGCCAGGCGGGGGCCGAACCGCTGGGGCTGCTGCGTTTTGCCATGCTGGGCCTGCCGCATCTGGTGCAGGCGATCGAGCGGGGGTTCGAGGGCACGGGCGACCGCGCGATGCTCAGGCACACCGCCTTGCCCGGCGGCAATGGCCGGCGCATCCACGACATGCGCGATCAGGCTTGCGGGCTGAGCTACCGGCTTGAGCAGATAGAGGATGGGCTGGATGATGAAACCCTGATCACCCAGCAGGCCAGAAAGCTGAAAATGCTGCGCGGCGTGTTGCTGGATGACATGGCGGAGGCCGAGAAGATTTTCGTGTTCCGCCGTCATCCTTCCAGGGGAGAGCTGACGGAAGCGGAAATACTGCCATTGCTGCAGGCGCTGCGTCAGCACGGGCCGTGCACGCTGCTGTTTATTATGCTGGCGGACCGGAACAACCCGGCCGGCACAGTGGTACGGATTGTTCCCGGCCTGCTCTGCGGCTATCTCGATTCGCTGATGCCCTATCACGGGGCAACGCAGGTTTCGCTGGATATCTGGCTGGAGATCTGCGCCAACGCGCTGGCTCTGGGTGCGGAATGATCCATGCGGACCCTAAAATCCGATGCGGCACTTGGTGTTTTTGGAACCGACCGGCTATCCTGGAGTATCACAGATGAAGAAAATCGACCTTGCCGCCATCCCCGTGCAGACCGGCAGCGACTATCCGCCGCCATTCGATGCGCCTTGCAACAACCAGCCAACCCAGCGCCTGGCGCGCCATGCCGGCCTGACCGCGTTCGGCGTCAACCTCACTGTGATCCCGCCCGGCGTGTGGTCCAGCCAGCGCCACTGGCACAGCCATGAGGATGAATTCATCTGGGTTGTCGAGGGCGAACTGAGTTTAGTGACCGATAGCGGCGCGGAAATATTGCGCGCAGGCGATTGTGCTGCGTTCAAGCGTAACGATCCGGATGGCCATCATTTGATCAACACCTCCGGCCGCCCGGCCAAGGTTCTGGAAATCGGCAATGCCGACCCGCAAGACCGCTGCGTGTATTCGGATATCGACATGGTGGCCGAACCCGGCGCCCCCGGCTATAGCCACAAGGACGGAACGCCTTACAAAATCAAGGAGTAGGCTTGGCAGATATAGGCAGCCCCATCCGGCGCCTCGAGGCTGGCAAAATGGAACGCAATCAGCAGATCGTGCAAACGACCTGAACCCGCGTGGACATCCTGCACAAAGACCTAGAGCATGATCCGGCACTATGCGGTCAGCTGCCGGATGAACATGCTCGCCAAAACAAAGAACTAGAGCATGATCCGGCACTATGCGGTCAGCTGCCGGATGAACATGCTCGCCAAAACAAAGAACGAGAGCGGGATGCGGCACTCGACAACGATTCGATCGGATCGCATCCCGCTCTAGACGCGATAGATCGGGAAGCGCGTGCATAATTCGTGCACCCGCGCGCCCACCGCCCGCTCCGCCGCTTCGTTGCTGCCGTCATTGGAAGCGGCCAGACCATCGACCACCTCGGCAATCATCAGCCCCACCTGGCGGAATTCCTCGGCGCCGAAGCCGCGTGTGGTGGCGGCCGGGCTGCCCAGGCGTATCCCGCTGGTTACCGCCGGTTTCTCCGGATCGAAGGGAACGGCATTCTTGTTGGCGGTGATATGGGCGCGCTGCAAACTGGTATCCGCCGCCTTGCCGGTTACCCGCTTCGGCCGCAGATCGACCAGCAGCAAATGGCTATCCGTGCCGCCGGTGACGATATCCAGGCCGGACGAGGCCAGCGTCGCCGCCAGCGTCCGTGCATTCTCCAGCACGGCCGTCTGATAGGCGCGGAATTCCGGCCGCAGCGCCTCGCCGAATGCCACCGCCTTGGCGGCGATCACATGCATCAGCGGGCCACCCTGTAGGCCGGGGAACACCGCCGAATTGAATTTTTTTCCCAGATCGGGATCGTTGCTGAGAATCATCCCGCCGCGCGGCCCGCGCAAGGTTTTATGCGTGGTCGTGGTCACCACATGCGCATGGGGCAATGGGCTGGGATACAGCCCAGCCGCCACCAGCCCGGCGAAATGCGCCATATCGACCAGGAATAGCGCCCCCACCTCGTCGGCCACCGCCCGGATGCGCGGAAAATCGATGATGCGCGGATAGGCAGATCCGCCGGCAATGATCAGCTTCGGCCGTTCCGCCCGCGCCAGCGCCTCAAGCTCCTCATAATCCAGCAACCCGTCCTCGCGTCTCACCCCGTACTGCACCGCATGGAACCACTTGCCGCTCTGGTTCGGCGCCGCGCCATGCGTCAGGTGCCCGCCCGCCGCCAGCGACATGCCCAGAATGGTGTCGCCAGGCTGCAACAGCGCCAGAAACACCGCCTGGTTGGCCTGCGCGCCGGAATGCGGCTGCACATTGGCGTAAGAGCAGCCAAAAATCGCGCAGGCGCGGTCGATGGCGAGCTGCTCTGCGCGATCCACTTCCTGGCAGCCACCATAATAGCGCCGCCCCGGATAGCCTTCGGCATATTTATTGGTCAGAACGCTGCCCTGCGCCTCCAGCACCGCGCGCGAGACGATGTTTTCCGAGGCGATCAGCTCTATCCCATCCTGCTGGCGCACCAGCTCGGCGGCAATCATTTCGGCCAAAGCAGGATCTGAATCGGCCAGGGAGGCGCCGAAGAACCGGGTGGCGGCGGGAGTCAGGGACTGGTCGTTCATCAAGCATCTCCGGTCAGGAACCAAGGGTCTGGCCTTGCTGGCATGACTCCAGCAACGTAGCATTCACCAAGTCGTGCGGAAAACCCCAGCCGCGTGCATGGCCGCCCTCGTACCTAAGGACACCCATGAGCCTGACCCTCGGCAACCCGCTTTTCACCCGCAAGCCAATCCTCGCCATCGACGAGGTTGAGGGCACCCATAGTTTCAAGCGGACCTTGGGTCCGCTCAGCCTGGTGGCGCTGGGCATCGGCGCCATTATCGGTGCCGGTATTTTCTCCCTCACTGGTATCGCCGCCGCCGACAATGCCGGCCCGGCGGTGGTTCTGAGTTTTCTCATCGCCGCCCTCGGCTGCGGCTTTGCCGGCCTCTGCTACAGTGAGCTTTCCGGCATGATTCCCGCCGCCGGCTCGGCCTACACCTATGCCTATGCCTCGTTGGGCGAGCTGGTGGCCTGGATCATCGGCTGGGCGCTCACCCTGGAATATGCGGTGGGTGCGGCGACCGTTTCGGTCTCCTGGTCGGCTTATGTCACCCAGTTCCTGGGCTCGCTCGGTCTGGCGCTGCCGCATGCGCTCACCGCATCACCGTTCGATACGGATGCGCTCGGCCACCCTTCGCCCGGCATCGTCAACCTGCCGGCGATCCTGGTGATCGTGTGTATTTCGCTGGTGCTGATACGCGGTATCTCGGAATCGGCGAAAGTCAACGCGGTGATCGTGGCGCTGAAGCTTGCGGTGGTGGCCGCGGTGATCGGGTTCGGCGCGTTCTACGTCAAACCGGAAAACTGGCATCCGTTCATTCCCCCGAATACCGGCGAATGGGGCCATTTCGGCATATCGGGCGTGCTGCGTGGCGCCGGCACGGTGTTCTTCGCCTATATCGGTTTCGATGCCGTTTCCACCGCGGCGCAGGAAACCAAGAATCCCGAACGTGACATGCCGATCGGCATTCTAGGGTCGCTGGCCATCTGTACGGTGCTCTACGTGCTGGTGTGCCTGGTCGTCACCGGCCTCATCAGCTACACCAGGCTGCATGATGCGGCGCCGGTTTCGTTGGCGATCAGCCAGACGCCGCTGCCATTTCTGAAAGTCGCGGTCAGCGTTGGCGCGATTGCCGGCCTCACCTCGGTGATCCTGGTCATGCTGCTCGGCCAGAGCCGGGTGTTCTATTCGATGTCGAAAGACGGGCTGCTGCCGCCCGTGTTTTCCGCCGTGCATCCACGCTTCCGCACCCCATGGCTTTCCAATCTGTTGTTCATGGTGTTCGCGGGCCTGGCGGGCGGCTTCTCGCCGATCAGCCAGCTCGGGCACATGACCTCGATGGGCACACTCCTCGCCTTTGTCATCGTCTGCGTCGGCGTGCTGGTTCTGCGACGGGTGGACCCTGACCGCCGCCGGGCTTTCCGCACACCGTATGTGCCGTATGTGCCGGCCGCCGGCATCTTCGTCTGCGGCGCGTTGATGCTGTCGCTGCCTTTGCAGACCTGGCTTTTGGCGCTGGTCTGGCTGGCGATCGGGCTGGTCGTGTATTTCAGCTATAGCCGTTTCCATAGCCATATGCGCGTAGGCTGATGGACACTGCGCCGTTTCCCGCCGGCCGCCCGCGCCGCAACCGCTACGATGCCTGGACCCGCCGGCTGGTTGCCGAAACCACGCTTTCGGTCGATGACCTGATTTGGCCAATCTTCGTCATCGAAGGCACCGGGCTGAAAATCCCGGTGGCCTCGATGCCGGGGGTGGACCGGGTGAGCCTCGATCGGCTGGCGGGGCATGTGGAGGCGGCGGCGCATTTGGGGATACCGGCGGTGGCGCTGTTTCCGGCGACACCTGTGGGGAAAAAAAACGCCGAGGGGACGGAG
>Ga0209611_10003187_pt1 | contig 28642 bp, 22 predicted proteins | sample S1TSphgellanicum_3_FD_187693 | JGI IMG/M metagenome (GOLD analysis project Ga0209611, IMG submission 187693) | Host-associated microbial communities from peat moss isolated from Minnesota, USA - S1T2_Fc - Sphagnum magellanicum MG (SPAdes) (version 2) | ecosystem: Host-associated > Plants > Peat...
TTGCAAGTGTGAATTCATAAATGGTTCATTATCTACAAAAGTTGCAAAATAGTTCTAACAAATCTATCATAAAATACAAACCCTAAGACGAATGTGAAGATGAACCATAGAGGTTACAATTTTGACTGTCAACTCCATAAAATTTGAAAATTATAACCTTTATGAATGGGACCCTTGTAGTTGCAATGATGAACAAAAAGGAAAATTGAAGCTTGCATGAAGAGGGTAATCAAAGAAAAATCTATTTGCAAAATTTATCCATTGAAAATATAGGTGTTAGATTTGTTCTTTTGATTTGTGAAGTTCTACAAACAATTCTTTGAGCTCACAAGTTGCAACATACACATAAAAAAACCTAATGGTTATTTGAGATCACAAGCCACAACTTACATAGAATAAAAATTTGAACAATAATTTATAGTTCATAAGTAACAAATTGGACCCAAAAAAAAAAAAAAAAAGTTCCAAAGGAGGATTCTACTTTAAGTTAAACAAGTGCCACCCATGTCCAAATTACAAAAAATCTCCCTTTTGCCCCTTCTGAAAAGTCGAAATAACCATTCCATTTACTTTGCACAAATCCACAACATTGGGCAAAGCTACTACAAACTTCACAACACTAGCTTGAAGCTATGACACAACAAACAAAGCTTTTGAACATAAGGGGATGGGAGAAGAGAGAAAATGTTTTAGCTTGTAAGATTCACAAAATGAATGATGCACATCACCCATAGTTGCAAATGTATCAATGACAATAACATGGCAAAATGGATTATAATTATCCCAACTATTAGTGAAGTAGATTTAAGCAATTACACTTCATGGAGTTCAACTATAAGTTGATGAAAAATTTGCATTTTGTCATCAAGGTAATAGTGATGACAACAAGAACTATGAAACATACTAGCATTTGAATGAAAGACATGAAACTATTAAAGTGATGGACGTTAGAGTTTAAGAGTTTATTAGGCAATGGGAACACACCCTTTGCACATTGCAATGACAATCATTCTAGCAATATAAACACATGTTTTCATTGTAAACTAATAACATGCCAATTCATCCAACCTTGTTGATGGTGAATTAGAGCTCACATCTCCTATTGACTTCATTGTGTTTCCTTAGCCAAAGGTGAAATTTGGCCATATATCATCTTAAGAAAAAAGGGTCGACCAACACCCACCAACATAATGGATGGTGTGTGGATAGAAACATTGTCTTATAACTAACGACCATGATTAACAATGTATTAACCATCCACATGAATCGTTCATGAATTTAGTAACCTAGTAGCCACAAAATGTTTTACTTACCTACCTACATTATAATCACTTACATTCTCTACTTATTCACCATCTTACCTAAGTAATGTGAAGGGAAAATAAGAGGGTTTACAACATAAGTCACTAACTTGGAACCTTGGTAACTTAGTTGTGGTTCATCCACAACTGAGTTATAAGAGGTTTCCAATGAATAGTGCATTGGTGTGTGCAAACAATCCTTCAAGATTTTGCTTGAAGCTTTGGAAAGCTCTCATCTTTTGGATATTTGACCACTTCACTGTTCCCCTTCCATGATATTGGGTTGAGGATTTTGCCATCTATGAATTAGATATTTAACAATGTTGGGCAAGTATTTAGTTTTGTTAATAATCATCGGTTCTCTTTATCTCAAAAAACTTGAAAGAATGGACAATTCCCATGAAAGAACTATTAAAGAACTTGGCAATTTAATAGGTGGTTATTTGATTTTTTCCAAAAAAATTGAGAACTATGGTTATATATATCTTAGAACCAATGATTTTTTGGGACAAATTTGTCGTTTTTCCAACCAAGAAGTTTGGGAGTAGTTTGATTTTATTTATTTATAATGTAATTTTGACTAATCTTGATAAGATTTTGGAAGAAATTACCAAATTTTTTATATCTAAAAATTGATTTTGGAGGGAATTTCTATTCTTGTTTTTGATAACCGACCAACACTAGTATTTACTATTTACCAAAGAATCACAACCTTGGGGGTAATAATTAAGATACCAGGGAAGCCCCCATGTGTGAGTTTTCTGAAAAACAACATAATTTAATTTCTTCAAAATTATTTTTTTTCCACTTACTAAAAAGGAAAATAACTATTAAAAAAGATGGTAAAAAGAAGGGTGGCTAAATGGGAGGTGCCTTTATTGGCAAAACCATTTTCTAACCCACACTCTGAAAAAAGAGAGAAAGAGAGAGAAGGAGGTTTTCAAAAAATTACCAAAAAATAAAAGAGAAAGGAAAAAAAACCACAAAAAGAAAAAAGAAAAAAGAAACCAAAATAAATTGAAAATATTGGAGCGCAATACTTACGCTTGGTATAGCCCTTAATAACACACATATATGTGCCAATATGAAATAAATAATAACAAGTTACAACAAAATAAAAATAATATTTTCCATAACCACTTAAAAATTGTGCCAAATTTGGGAATTATTTTGGCAAAATAGCTGGCAAAAAAAAAAAGAGACTCACCAACAAAACCTATTAATAGGATAGGTAGGTAGGAAATTGATAGGTAACAAACCCATCATAATAGGAGAGGTAGTAGGTAGGTGGATAGGTAGGTAGGTAGGTAGGTAGGTAGTTACCTTACCTACCTTATCAGCAGCATCAGCTAAGCCAGCAACTATTTTGGGAAAGAAACTAAGTTAAGCAACAAAGGATTATGTGGCTGGCGAGAATCGAACCCCGCCGTTGTCCAATTACACGAGGTACCTAGTACCAGTTTTGTTTGTCGAAAAAAGTGGCGATCATCCTTTAGGAAGATTTAGCCAAATCTGGCTATAAACCAGAAATATAGTATAAATCTTTAACCATCCTTCTATATTTTTGGCTTGCTTAATTGAAAAATCAAGTATACGTATCTGACGAGTTTTACTTCTTTTTTTTTTCTTTTTTTTCTTTTTTCTCTCTCTCACTTCTGGCGACTAAAAACTGCTAGAATCTCTTCTTTTTCGAATTTTTAATTTTTGATTTGGCTTTTTGGCGAATTGAGAGTGGTAGGTACCTATTACCTACCAGCCTAACCGTTAGGCTATGACCGTGGTTGCGGTGCGGAACCAGAGGTAGGGTTTGGTAGGCAGGGTAGTGAGGCTGAGCTTCTCGTTCCGTCTGCTCTTTGCACTCGCACTCACGGAACTTCGTGTCCTTTACCGCGGCAGTCACGATCTAAATTCGCAATCGATCCGCTGGGTTTGCCACAAGCTTTGTACTCTAGGGAAATCTTTCTCGCGCAGAAAAAATCTGGGAAAAAACGTTGCAGTATTGGTCTTTTTTAATGCAAAGATAGTGTATCTGGGAGAAGAGGAGGGGGCAAAAAGAGAGAGAGAGAGAGAGGTTATCGGGGTTTGTCGCAGCTATGGCAACGGCCTCTTTACCGCCAGGCTTCGGGGGCCTGCCGCTTATGGGGCTGCCTGCAGACCAAATGGAACAGAACAAACTACCACATGTTGTTCTTCATCATCACCAAGCCAAAGTGAATAAGAAAGTCTCCTGGGCTGCAGGGGACAGACTGTGTCAGGTCATAAGATCTTTCTCCTCTATGTTTCCTCCTGCGACCTCTCTACTCTTGCGATGTAGGTTTGTTTTTCTTTGTTTTGTTTTGTTTAGTTCGTTTTTTTGGTTTCTGGTGATGCGATCCTCCTTCCTTCTTCGTAAGAGCAGTCTCCTTTTGTGACCGAGGATTCTTTCTGGGCCTCCTCTCCTCTCCCTCCCTCCCCCGTGAAAGTAAACATGGCGGAAGTCCCCCGGGCGATGTCGGGCTGGATAAGGTCTTCCTCAGCATATCGGAATCTGGATCACAACTACGGAGAAAAGAAAAGAGAAAAAAACAGCTCCGTTCTTTGCAAGTGTAGGAAGCCGGAGATGTGAAACACTGCAAAGCTTGCCATTCGCCCCCCTTTAACAACAAGAGATTCTTAAAGAAAATTGAACCACAATAATAATTGCAAGAAAATCAACAAAAATGAATCACAAGAATCTGCTACACAAACAAGGAAAGAGATCTATTTTCCCAACGAATCTGCGTTACAGTTTGCAGGGTGTTTTTTCTAAGAGTGCTTCACTTGATTAGGGTTTCCTCTGTTTCTGGAGAAATCCTGTTTTGTGGTGGTCTCTTTGCATGTCCCAAAGTCTGCAAGTGTTTTTTCTAAGAGTGCCTTGCTGGATTAGGGTTTCCTCTGTTTCTGGAGAAATCATAATTTATTGTGGTCTCTCTCCATGTCCAGCTTGAATAGAAAATCCAGAGAGAATGTGTCTCCCTGTTGGATTCCAAAGGCCATCACTATTGATTGTCACAGGCTTTTGTAGTTTTATGCTTGGCTGTTCCTTTTCTCAGAGCATAATATTCAGAGATCTAATTGATTTGTTTCTGAAGCAAAGTGATCATCTGGTCTTTTTATTTGTTTGTGCTTGCTTGTGAATGTTTGTGTTATGCATCTGAAGGTGGGGAGATGTGTCTGTGTGCTAGTTGCCTGAACAAAATTTCAAGCTCTAGTCCAAAGAGAAACCCTAAGTTTCTGTGACTAATATACATACCCAATATGGATGCTAGAGCTTTGAGAAAGGTAGTTTGTTTGCCACCAGCCCATGAGTCTATCTATGTCTTTCAACTGAAATTACATTTGAAATTGAGCGTGTCGATGATTTACATGCTGTGCGAGCTGCATGTGGAGGTACCTGCTCTGCTGCTTTGCTCAAGTCTGTACTACTTTGCTTCAGTATCCATCTAAGACATGGTTTTAGATGAGACAAATGTTTGTATGTTTTGTATCTGAACATGAAATTAGTCTAGAAAGTAGTTCATCTACATTCGACATCTAGCAAAGATCTGATCTTGGCCCTAGTACTCAATGTGCAAATGATTGTGACCCTATATTGTCTCTATCCAAGCATTCTTGGTGGAAGGATAACATGACCCAGGCACCCATCCAAGCATGAGGAACAATGTAGAAGGGATTCCTTTGTAGTCTCATGAGTTAGCATCAAAGTTAAGTATTGTGATGAAGAACTCAGGATTAAGTAAGTGTGTGTGTGCACTTGTGTTTGGAATCAACTGTAGTCAACAACACCAACAATTGTAAGAGTATTTTTGCCATGTATGATATTGAAGTATGATAGTCCTTCATACTTGCCTTATCATTCTGTTAGCTGACACTTGGATCCGATCTGCAGAAAACTCATTGCAATATATCTTTTTGGTTATGGGAATGAAGCAATAAACAAGAACTGGGAACTTTGGCCATTGATTGGGACACACCAGTGCATCTCCAGGGAACCCTAAGTGACTGTAGACATCTGTGCAGTGTCTTATATGTGGTGTACTGATTGTTCAGTGCAGCATACATGTGATTGTTGGAATAGTTTGGAAGGTAGATATAATCTGGGTGCAATGCTTGGAATGGTGAATGCAATATGCTGGTAATTGCAGTACTGTTATTACACAGTGGAACTAAAGGATTAGTATGCAGGTGCATGAAGATGTGCTGTGGCCACATTGTAGAATTCAGCTCAGGACTGAAGATAGCCTTCAAGCAGTGACATCCTTCTGGAAAGCTTGCATGCATATGCTGATCCTGGTCAAAAGCAGTACATGTTTGTGCTTGTGACCTGGAAGCCAAAACCAAGCATTTCATTTACCCAATAAACCTGTCAAAAGTCTTTGACAGTTTGAGTGGAAGTTTTGATAGATAGATCTTCTTATGTCAGAAGCAACATAGCCTTTTGACTTGCAGAGATCAAACATCGCGCATTCTTGCTCATCATATCCTGCTTGGTTTGAACTTCCTCAATGAAATCTCACTAGTCATGTTGAGCATGAATAGGATGATATCTGAATACAACTGAGTACAGGTGGTTATTTTGTGATGCTTCTTCTTTGAGTTCATAATGCTTTGATGGCTGCTTGGAAGAGCTTTGACTTCTTTCTCATGTGAAGTCATTCATCTGGCCATCTAAGTACCAGTGTTGCAACCTGTATTCAGAGTTGTGAGAGGAGCAGATTCTTCTTACTAAGATACTCAAACTTTTCTTGCTGTTTTTGTATCTGTTTTCTTGAATTGCTGCCCTCTTCTGTGCAAAGAACTTGCCATTGAACCTACAGAACCTTTGTTGTTTACTGTTGTTGGTTCACAGGTGCGGCTATTTGCAGCTGAAGATGCACCTGATGTGTCTGGAACAGCCCATCAAGATCTTCTACAGGCAAAACAGACAAAGTTCATGCATGCAACAGTTCCCATATCACCAAGCGATCTTCCTCCTGGTTTTGGTGTTACAGCACCAATGAGTATGAGACCAGCAGTTGCAGATGTCATGCCATGGGTTCCTTGGCGGGTTCCTGCTGTGGTAAGTGGTTTGTCACTTATTGCCGAAAGCAGGTCTTCTTTTCCTAAAGCATCCTGTTTGGTTCCTATTGTGATGATGAGATTTGCCTGATATGTCATGAAGAGGATTATGCAGTCACTCTATGACTTAAGCTGTGTTTTGTCACTTGTATCAGTTCAATCTGCATCCATCATGGCGGGTTGTTGCCGGTGGAGAAAGTAAAGAGGTTGCAGTCCAGAGACAACGGGAGGTTAGGGTACTAGAAGCTGTTTATCCTCGACCCTCGTCCATTCCTGAAAGGTATCTTCCCAGTCTTTGGATCCCAGTAACTGCCCCTCATATCTTCAGTGAAGTCAAGGTATCACTGCTGATGTGTTGTATTTAATGTCTTAACTCATAATGCAAAAGCAATCATGCCCTATGAACATTGTCCTTGTTGGTTGGTACAAAGTCTTACTTCCTGAATGTAGCCATGCTGCTCTGAATATGTTTTGCTTTGTTAAGTAAGGTTGTGTGGCTCTGGGTCATGGCTGGGCTGACTATTGCAAAGCAATAGTTTCTCAATGATGTCAAGTTGTCCTCTATATCAAACTTGGAGAGCACGCAAATTTGGGCAACTCTGGAATATTAAGCAATAATGAATGTGTCTTGTAGAGCAGAGTCTCTTGTAATGAATTGTGGAATCATATAGAGATTCACTTGATGCTTGTCACAAAACTGAGGGAGGTGTGTGAATTTTGCAGTCCAGCTGAGCCACAAGAGCCACAGCTGCCTTACAATGATGAAACAACTCTTGTCATCCCAGTGGTGCCTGTTGAAGATGATGATACACCTGATCGAGATGATGGGTTAACATCAGCAGTTGACAGACTTCACTTCCCTCAAGAGTCTGCAACCAAAGGTACATTGGATGAGGTTTTTCACATGACCTGATTGTGCAAGTTGTGTCTGGACCACCTGCATTAATTATCCTTCAATACCTCTCATCACACCCAATTTCTGCTGGTACTTTGAGGTTGATTTCACACTTCCCTTCCTTGCTAAGTACATTCATAGGTGCTGAAAATATTATGTTTGGTGTGATGTACAGGTGACAGAGCACTATCTCCTCCGCCCGGCTTTGGGAATTTTGCAAAGAAGCCAACGCCAGTTGTTGCAAACTGGTTGCCTGGAACTGCCCATGAAAATGGCCGAACAAGAGCTCCTGCAGACTTCAATGGCCCCTCTTTGGGATTTTCTCGTCTAGTTGGGTCCACCATGTCTGCAACTGAGAATATTCCCAGTTTCAATCTTGATCAAAAAAAATCAAACCCTTCAAATGGAGCTCTGGTCCCGACTGTCACACCTTCACATGTGACACAGATGGAACCTGATGTTATGGCAGCAACTGCTGCTGCATATGCTGCCCTTGCACAGTCCAATGATGATACGATGATTGATCATGAATTACTTCTCAAGTTTCTTAGAAATCCATCTATGCTGAAAGACCTGTCAGGTCAGCTCTCAAGCAAGGATTCACCGGAAAATGGAGGCAATGAAAGTTCCAAGCTGGGCACAGAAGGTACAAGAAGGGTGAATGGAAGCCAGTGGGTTCCCATAGCCACCAGTTTTCCAGTGCTGCCCAAGCAAGAATTGTTGCCAAGTGGAGGGGAAATTGGTCTCAATGAAAGGAAGACATCAGTAGTACCTGGAGCTGCTCCTATGGATGTTGCATTTGAAAGGCCCCCAGGATTTGGCACAGCCCTGGCCACAAATGGTCCTGATATTTTTCCCGAAACAGTCAATGCCAGAATATCCAATGGACTCATGCAAGCATCTCAGCCTCATATGGCACAAGACGGGCAGCTGTACACAGCTGCTGCTAGGCCTTCAAGTGCTCAATTACATGCCCCTTCTGTTCAGCCTCCTGCACCTCAGGCAGTCATGTCACTTCCTGGTCGACCACTATCACATCATGATGAGCAGTACTTGAAAGATCTGATCTCTCAGCATGGAAGGAACAGCAATGATGATGATGTGCGAGGAGGGATGGACGAACTCCAGGATGGTCTTTATAGAGCAACTAGTTCCTCCGGAAGATCTGAAAAGTATGAGCCTGCACCGAGGTGGCCGGGAAAAGAAGAAATTGACTCTGTTGCCCCATCTTCAAGACTTGGGGATGCAGCAAGGAATGGTCCAAGCAGCAGCAGCAGGTCTGGAATGACTCAACCACGGGGGAAATCTCGAAAAGCTTGCATTTACTTCAACACACCCAAAGGGTGTCGAAATGGCACCAGTTGTGTTTTCTTGCATGAATCTAATGAGGAAAGGACAAAACGCCAAAAAGGTGGAGGAGGGCGGTAAGGCAGAAATGGGTATTACAAATAGGTCTTTAAAGTAATCACGAATCCCAGATCTCTCAGATCATGAGCATGCAGTGCATGAATGCATGACTGCAGCAATTTTGGGGCTCCACACTGCGCATAGATCTATATGCAGTATGTGATCCATCTTCCAAGAAAGAGGAAAGAAGAAGTTGATCAGTATGCAGGAAGCCCTATCACAACCACAAAATGTGATGAGCTGAAAGATACCAAAGGCGAGTAGCAAGCAAGCAAGTGAGCAGGTCATGGGCATGCTTTCCATCTTTTTATAACCAAGCCTTTTGAGATCCCAATGAGAATGCAAAGCAAATGACGACATGAGATGACTGGCAAAAAAGCAGAGGCACAGTTAACACCATCATCACATTCACCAGAGCAACAATTGCTCTTGGCCAATGTATGATGTGAAGACTAAATTTGGCCCAAATGGTGATGTTGTACAGGCAATAAACACCCAGCCAGGCATGCACACACCTGCCACACATGCAGGCCAACAAACCCAGGCACAACAACCCTGGATTATTTTGAAGTCTCACAGGGGTGGTGATGGTGGTGCAACTTCAAAAAGCATGATGATGCCCTTGATTTGCTCTTGTGACTGACAAAGTTTTAATCTGTTGGCATGCACAAAAAATTGAAGGAAGTGGTCATTGACATGTTTGGGGCATAATCCTCTTTCCCAATCTCTGGATTTGAAAAAGGAAAAGTCCTGAATCTCAATCTATGGGCAAAGCATCCAGTGAATCCTGATCTCTGGGTATCCTTTTTTTCCCAATCTCTGGATTTGGAGAGAAAGAAAAAAGCCATGAAGCATTCCACAATTTGTGACCATACCTTAAAACATAATTTCATGAAAGTCCTCCTCCCGATGTGCAAGTGTCCTATCCTCCTGTTGTTGTGCTGCTGTATTTGAGAAAGTAAATAATACACAGGCCACTGTTGTGAACTGTTGTTGAGGGATTCTTCTAAGCCAAAGTGGATCCATCAAATTTGCAATCGATGATCACACCTTTTGAGCTTGTCTTGGAGTGGAGCATATCATCAGTCAATATGACAAAATGGTTAAGAAAAATAAGGTGCAAGAGTGCAAGAGTGAAGGGGCTTTGAGTCCTATATAATAATGGTATAGAATCGTAGAATCCCATATTCAACAAAATCAACAAGGTGCGAATGTGTTCCACTGACTTGAGAATTTGGAAAACAAAAGCTAAACCCTAAACCCTAAATGCCAAATTTCAGGGGGTTTTTTTTTTTTCTTCAGGAGAATCATCACATTTATGTCCATTGGTATTGTTTTGACAGTTCCCATTCTTTACATATGTGTTGTCAATTAATGCAAATATTTGTTTTGGGATGCTCACCATTTTGGCTACATCACAAAATTCATGAAATAAAAGCATTGGCTTTCTTTCTTTCTTTCATTTTTGGCACTTTTAAGGTTTATTACCATAATATTTTGCTTTGATGTCAAAGGCTACAATGATGAAGTGGTGGGAAACACACTAATACACCGCTTTGCTTAAATATGGTTTCTCGATTGGAGATTGATGGATCCCAATTGTTATCTTTTCATTGCGTTTTGCTTGTCCTTCCTAATGCCTTGGCATCCATCCAATGCATTTTCATGGACATAGTAAGAATTGTGCCTATGTTGTTACTCACTACCAAATAAATAAATAAATAAATAATATATATATAATCCTTTCGAAATGAAATTCAAATCAAATGGACCTTTTCCCCCATTTCTATTGTTTTGTATAAAAATATTAAAATATATATACCTTTGGGAAGAATACATAATTAGTTAATTTGTAGCATATAGTGCCCTACATTAAAGTTTAATAAATCACACAATGTTGCCTATGTTGAGAAATTAGAAGTAAACATCCACATTTTGCAATATTAAAGTTATAAGATTGTACTTATTGATGGACATATTTAATACAATAGATGTCCCACTTGTCTATCATGTTTCTTTGCATAATATCTATTAGATGTAGATTAACATATCCATGATATGATGGTTTAGCTTCATTAGGGTTCACAAATTTTCACCCCTACCACACAATGATGAGAGCTAGTTTACATTGGTCTCTAATCCTGAAGTGGCACCACAATCAACTTTAAATTTCCCTAGGCACTATTTGGTTCTAACTATGAATGCCAATTAATTTGTCCTCATTTTAAATTTTATATACCATAGAATAGTCTCTTTGCTTCCCTTCATCTATGTTCCTCATCAAGGTAAGTTTGTGTATCGTAATGGTGACTCAAGTGAAAGGGTTTTAGTGTATTGTAAAAGATCCAAGTTTATTAGCAACTATAAAATAAAATTCAAAGTTATTTTTTGAACTCATTTCCAAGTGAAGAGGCATGTGAAGGTGTCTTTTCAAATTATTATTATTTTTAAAAAAAAAACATTCCAACACCATATTCACAAGAAGATTTTTAATACTTTCTCTACCAATTTGCATCCAATTTATCTTTAATTGAATTTGAATTCAAGTCAACTGAATCTTAATCTAATTGTTAAATTCAATTCAATTCAATTCAAATTCAATTCAAGTTGCATTGAAATGTTGTTCATGCTTTAATTTCATTTAAAGATTTTTTTTTCATTTCAAGAAGATTCTTTTTTTTTTCTTGTTCCATAGGTATAAATTTGTGTTTTTTTTGTTTTTTCAATACTTTTAGTCTTTGTGCAAATAAGCATAATGTATTGCATGTTACAAATTGCATCATATCATCATTATGCTTTCATTGAAATTCATTTATATCAATGTTATTTCAACATGTTATGTCATTGACACATGAACATGTGTTGTTAATATTTTTCAAGATATTATTAACAAAAGAACAAATGTCAATGCAAAAGGTGAAAATGAAAAAATGCCTTTGTATTTAGCATGTGAAAACAATCACCATGGAGTCATCTCAATACTATGCATGGTATTCAATTTCTTATCTACTTTGTTTTGTTTCATAAATCATACATTCTATGATTTTGTGTGATTTCTTGCAATTATGTAAATTTGAGCTTAATGTTGTTGTGCACTACTAGTGACAATCAACTATTTTATGTTTTTCTTGTGTTTTCATCTAGTTTTCAATAATTCATCATTATTTATGTCATCGTTGAATTTTATTTAAATTAATATATATGTCATGGACACGAAAAGACACATGTTAATTATTTTTTCATATCCCTATTGGTGGAGAAGGAAAAATAGTGAGGTAGTTATTTTTTAAATTGTTTTTGGAATGGTCCATGGACGACCATACAAAGGATTCCAAAAAATCCCCCATACACCAATTTTGATTACTTGTTACTAGATTATTATGTGGGAATTGTATGCATAAAGGGAAAGAGGAAGCAAATGTGAAAACACATTATGAGTTTGGTAAATGATCCAATGAAAATTATGTGTTTTGATTACAAAACAAGAATGAGGGTTGACAATAGAATTAAGTTGTGTAGAATTGTGTTTTTTCACATAAATTGTGATTTTTGATAAAAACATTTTTTGTTGTGAATTTTCTATATTTGAGCATGCATACATTTTCTTCTCTATCATTATGGTTTGCACTCACTTAAGGTGCTAGATAACAAGTGATGTTGATATCATTATGTGTGCATTATGTGAAAAGAAGCAATTGAAAGATTTAGAGAACCAAAAAAGGACAGATGTAATATTCTCATCAATGTCCTTCTTTTGGATAAGAACTTATTTTGATACGTGTTTTGATAATTTGATTAAGATTTATGGATCGCATCATTCTTATATAACACAAGCCATATGACAACAAACTATGCATTGAACATGTGTTTAGGTGGCATGGATATTTATGTTTTGAAAGAGGAAAAAATAATCCTCAACACTTAAAACCTTCATATTTGTCAAATTATTTAGACAATATGGAACAAAAGATAAAAACAACTTGAAGATCCAATTTAATACAAAAGAAAATGATCAAATAATGATTGAAAAAATATATTTGCAAACAATTTTTTTTGAAATTTTTCACATCTAATATTTTTTATTTATAAAATCAATCTTCAACAATTGAATAAGGATCTATGGGTGTTTACAAAATTTTATACACTCAAAAATGCCATTTTATCATTATATGAATTTAAAATACCCTTGCAACTTATGGATATCCTTATAATTATTATTGGCATTGCAAAAGAGGATAGAAGATGAAAATGTTGTCATAAAAAAAGTACAACTTGATGATATTAAATGGTTTGTATGTCTTTTTAAGTTTATTTGGTGATCCTTGTCCCTTATGCAAATATAACTTACTAAAAGAAAACAATCCATCTTGTTTATTGCATAATTTATTGTACATGGATGTCATTTTTAAAATTTCATTTTATTTATTAACACAATACCTTGACATCTTTGACAATATATATATGGATATATATATAATATTTTAATTTTCAATTTTAAATTTTCAAAAAAAAGTGAAGGAAAATACATAATCTTTTCGAATATTCAAAAATATTTTGCTCTTGACATGAAATATTCAAAATTCATTAACATGTGTTGAAGTTTCCTTTGTATTACATTAATTAAATGTATTTAAGAAACCTTTAAAAATATTACAAACTTATTAAATCATTTGTGTTTTCCATATCCCATGAATATGTTGTAAGGGTTGTAACTATATTCTCATGTGTTGTTATTTGAATTAAATGCATGTGAAGATGAATGACTTGTTGCCATCAAAGCTTTACAAAAAGGAAAAAGGAAAAAAAAAAAAAACATTTAAAAATTTATGATTGAACATTTTTTGTCATGAATTTTTTGGGTTCAAATTTTTTAAGATGTACCAAAATTTTGTCACAACGTCACCTTTTTTTTGTCATTTTTACATAGTCCTTTTTTACCATGTAAAAACACATTTATGGATGATTATGATGGAATTTAAAATTGTTATGGTCTAACATACAGTCCTTTTTAATTTTTTCACACATTTGATTCATTATTTTTTATGGGGATCAAAATATAACGTATTAAAGGACTACAATAAGGTTTAAGCCTTTTTTGTCATGTGTGGTACACCTTAAAGGATTTTCACCTTTTTATATTTGGGCATGCATACTTTTTTTTTCCTTCATTGTGATTTGCATTCACTTAAGGTGTTACACAAAGTTAAGTTCACTTCATTATTTATGTATTATGTGAAACAAAAAGATTGAAATAATTAATGGACCAAAAAAGAAGGATGCAATATTCTCCTCAATGGTCTTCCTAAATCATTCATTTTTGGTTTAAAAAAAACATTGATATGTGTTTTGATAATTTGATTAAATTTTATGCATCACATCATTACTATAAAACAAAGCCATATGATATCAACCCACTTATACCTTTATTAAACACGCTTTAAGTGATATGGGCATTAATCTTTCAAAAAAAAAAACCTAAACATTTAAAATCTACACTTAAATGATTACTTTTTAATTTAAAAAATTAAAAATTGAACATTCAATAGTACAAAAGAAAAGTGAACAAATAATGGCTCAAGAAATATACTTCCAAAAAATATTATCTTTGAAATTTATATGTAACATTTTTTTCATATAAAATCCATTTAAAATTTTGAATAAGGATTTATGAGTGTTTACAAAACATTATATTTGCAAAATGTCATTTGATCATTGTTCCAAGATTGTGTACATAATATTCTGAAGAAATGAACTAAAATAATTTCATGCATCTCTTGGCAAAAGAGAGAGAAAATCAAAGCTTATTAACAATCTATGGGGATGATAACATGTTTGACAATCCAAATTTTCATATCATAAATAATTAGAAACATCTTTGCATGAATCTTCTATCATAAAAGTTATCCTTTTATGTAGTCATGATGGATTATCAATATATGGCAATTAATTATTTTAAAAATATTTTATTTTAAGTAACATTTAAATACATTAATGTTTTGATTTATGCCAATGCATCATCACTGCTGGTAATGCAAAACAACACGACGCCCATGTTTTTAATAACATAATAACAACAATACATACAAAATGAACCACTCGAAGTAATAGGCTTTGGATAAATACATAAAATAATTTGCACATTTGTGCACCTAAGTTTGTGTATCTTTAATGGTTAAGAATTGGGAATATACTGGTTCACACCCAAATTCAAATCCAAATTGCAACATTGTTGTAGAATAATAAGATTAACATAATAGACTTATCCTTAAAGTCACCCTATCTTCACCCTTTGTTTCACCCCTATCCCTTCTTTCAATGGTATTCACAAAGTAAGGAAATTTTTATTAAATCTTAATATGATTCAATGCTGAAATTCAACATTTAATGCACAAGGTTCAAGAGTAATTATAGTAGTTGTACAAGTAGGAGGAGTAATGAAAATATGTGGAGTAGTAGTGGAGGTGCTCATGAAAAAGGAAAGACAAGATGAAATTCAATTTACCACCAAAATTGGTGGAAAAACTAGTTTGGGTCCCAATTATTTCATTTTGTAAAATTTTCATTCCCAATTGTGCATTTGATGGCCTATTATGCTGAAACTGGCCATTTTTGCCCCCTAATTGTGTGACTTTACAAATAATTCTACTATGATGAACACTAGATAAATTGGACATGTTTACAAGTTACTAAGGGATCTTAAGTAATTATTGGCTAGAAAGTGACATGCTATGACATCAATCATATCATTACTTTTATGACATTATATAGTAGAATACTCTAAATCAGAAAAACAAAATAAATCTATATTTAAAAAAAATTGACCCTAAGTTACAATACTAGCCCTCATTTTTAGATTTCTATTGACAATTACACTTGAATTGGTTTAGAGGAGACAATTGTAGGGTTGGAATATATTTTGAATGGAATGAAACAATGTCTTTTGCGATATCTAGGCCATTTTGCATCTTAGTTTCATAGAGGAATGAATTAGTGTCTCACATTTCAAGAACCATTGGGGAATTTTTCTTTTCCTTGTATTTGTGCAAATAAGTAGGATTTATTACATGTTACACATTGCATCATATGGTTATTACCCTTTGGATGAAATAAATTTATATCAAGGTTATTTTAACATGTCATGTCATTTGACATATGAATGTGTGTTGTCTAATTAGGCTTCATGTGGATATGCTAACATTGTTTAAGATATTGTTAATAAAGTAAATGTCAATGCAAAAAGTGAATGGAGAAATGTCTTTGCTTTCAACATGCATAAACAACCATGATGTAGGTGTTTTGATATTACTTATGGTACTCAATCTCCTCTTTACTTCTCTAGCATTTTTTGCGTTCAAAGATCAGGAATTTGTACAAAATTGTATGATTTTTTATAATTATGTAAATATTATGTGAAAGTTGGATGTATAAAAGGCATGAAAGAACAAATGTGAAAGCATGTAATGAGTTTGGTAATGATCCAATGAAAATGTGTTATGAACAAAAAAACAAGAATGAAAGTTGACCATATAATTTAATATATTAAAATTGTGTTTTATCAAGTAGATTGTGATTTATGATAAAACATTTATTTCATTAACTTTTTATGTTTGGGCATGCACATATTTTATTCTCCTTTGTTGTGGTTTGCACTCCCTTAAGGTGTTACACAATAAGTGATGTTCACCTCACCTTTTTATTTAAAACAGACCAATTGAAATATTTAATGGACCAAAAAGGAAGAATGCAATATTCTCCTCAATGTTCTTCCTAACTCATTTATTTTTGGCTAAACAAATATTTTGATGTGTGTTTCACAATCTTATTAAATTTTATGCATCACATTGTTACTATATAGCGCAAGTCATATGATGTGAACCCATTTATATCTTTACAAGCATGTTCTAAGTGACATGGGTATTTATCTTTTAAAAAATAAAAATAAAAATCGAAACATTTTACAACAACCTATTTGTCAAATTATTTGAACAAAATGAAGCAAAAGATAAAACAATTTGAAAATTCAATAATAAGAAAGAAAAGAGATCATCAAATAATGGTTGAAAAGCTATGCTTGCAAATGCTATTTTTTTGAAATCAATGTTTGACATTTTGTTGTTACATAAAATCAAATTTTCAAAAAATTGAATAAGGATTTATGAATGTTGGGCATGTACAGAATTATTTTATTTCATTTGTTCATATTATGAACACAATCTTGTAACAATAATCAAATGACATTTTGCACAAATCTTCTATTGAATAAAAATGATCATTCTTTGTATTCCTGATGGCCTGAGTTTGTAATCTATTCATTAGGTTTTTTGAAATTCATTAGTTCAAAATTCAATTTGGAATATCATTAATTATATGTGTAGATGACCAATATCCTCCTCATTACAAATGTCATTGCTTGACGATAAATCGTATAAAACATAAAATATAAAAATTGGTGGTTTCCTTTTATACGAATTTAATATATCCTTACAATTTATTGAAAACATTAAAATTATTATTGACATTGTAGAAAAGGATGGAAGATGAAGATTTTGTCATAAAACAAAAACAACTTGATGACATAAAATCATTTGTATATATATTTTAATTCATTTGGTGATCTTTGTCCCTTGTGCAAATATGACATGCTAGAAAAAAATCCATTTTCTTTATTACATAATTTCTATTGTATATGCATGTCATTTTTATATACCTACATTATATTTACATTGGCATCTTTCACACTAATTATGTTATATATATAAATATTGTAATTTTGAAATGTTAATTTTTCAGAGGATCAAATTTTGTCAATAAAAATATAGTCTTTTGGAATATTCATGAATATTTTATTCTTGACATGAAATCTTCAAAATCCATTAATTATTCTATAGACATGTTAAAGTTAACCATGTACGATAGTAATAAAATGTAGTTTTTTAATCTTTAAAATATTATGAATCTATTAAGTCATGTGTGCTTGTTACATCCCATGAATATGTTGTGGGGGTTGTAATTTTCTTTCAATGTGTGTTATTAATTGAATTAAATGCATGGGAGGATGAATGACTTGTAGCCATAGAAGTTTTATAAGAAGATAAGAGGAAAACAAAGAAGGTGGCAAAAAAAAAGGAAGAAAAAATGAAGCAATCTAATTCAATATATTCAATTCATTGTCAATAGACATTGCAAATTAAAATCACCAAGATTTTTTTTAACCATACAAGTTTATCATAATAATTATAATATTTTTCATTTTTTATGTAATTGAAACATTCTCAAAGTCTAGCTTTTGATTTCAAATTTTACATTCTTCAAAATTTTAATATTTTGATTAAATTAATTGTTTGTTAACCATAAATGACATGTCATTCAACCTACTAACACTATGTATCACATCAAGGTTCTAATTTTGTTGAGATTCTTTGTGCATGGTATTATTTAAGAGTGCATGGTTCACATTCAAATGCATTTGTCTTTCACCTTTTCATTCAGCAATTACGCTTTTAAGTTCTTGACCTAAACATCATGATTGCAAATTGTGAAAGTCCTAAATTCAACATTTGATTTCATATGAAAAGAATACCATGTCTTCATGCATTTTGATCTATTAAACCACAATCTAAATCCATACATTCTTTAATGAATTTGATATTATTTAATTTTTGTAATGTTCTCAACTCCAACAAATGATAACATCAAATTATTATGGTAACTTTTGGTTTGTATTGAAACTCAAAATCATAAATAAATAAATATTAAATTCACTTATAACTACGTAACTAAATTATAATTATATTGTTATATTTTTAAAAAATTATCAATAGTTGTAATTGAAACTAAGAATATAAATTTTAAATCACTAATAAATTTTATTATTTAAATAGATTTCAACTCAATTTTTAAAAATTATTTAAGTGAACACCTTTCAATTCAAATTACAAACATACTTATTCAAGTCAACATTGAAAGTAAATATCCATCAAAACATTTTATCAAAGTTGACAAGTCTACATTAATTTTTATTAGTCTTATGTTTATGAAATTAATTAGACTTCATAAACTGATATTAAACATCAAATTCATTAATATAGTTGGAAATCTCATTTAACAATCTTTTAATGTCAACTCCACACATGACTTGGGGTGGACATTTTATTTTGCCCTTTTTAACCACACTCTCTTTGGAATGGATAAACATTTTTTTCCCCTTCCAATTGCTTTCTCTTTTTGAATCAATTGAAAATAGTTATCCCTTCAACTTTGTTTTCTTTTTAAATCAATGGAAATTTGACCCTCTCCAGGCCCCCAACCCCCAAAAATCTTTATGAGGAGTTAAATAAAACATGTTAATTCATGTTAACCTAAGATAATCTCATCTAAATTTTCTCATCATTCTATTTCTGAAGTGTGTGTTTAGCATCTCATGTTCATGAAATCATAATAAACATCCAACCTCATTACATTAAAATGTGTTTATTGACTATGGCTAATCATTCATGTGAAAACTACAATGTGTAGAAGTATAAATTTATTAAGTTTAGTTTGAAAAAACATTTAAATTCAAGTTCCAACACATGTTAATATATCGTGCTTATGCAAATGTGTGCCTACAAAATAGACTTAGTCGAATGGTAATCCAACATTGTATATGCAATATGTACCACCCATGTTGAGAAGGTTAGGTTTTTTAATCATGAAATCTTGTATATATATACATATAAGATTAAATCGAATGATAAATACACATAAAAATAAAATAAAATAAAATAATAGAATATAATTTTCATTGAAAATGTTATTTTCAAACCAAACAAGTCTAAAATTTCCAAAGTTTCTTGATCCAAATATATGCCTTACAAAATTCGGATTGATGGGCTGTTTTGGTTCAAAGACCACCTAAGCTTGGTCAATGACAAAAACACACTTGAAAAACACCAAGGATGATGAGAAATGGTTGGGGACAACAAAAAGACAAGAATGCCAATAAGGAATAGCAAAATTGCAACAAGCAATAGTGAGGGACATTAGGAAGACCTAATGTTCCTCTGATTCCCTCGCTTGCAAGTCCAAATCCCCTGCGGTTTGGTTCTAGCTCACGTGAACCGCATGAGCAATGCGTTAAAGGAAATTCTTATTCTGTAGTCTGAGACAGAACAAGCTACAACAAAGCAGATATCACTCTATATGCTCATTACATCTTCAGTGGGATGGTAAGCAAGCAATTGAGGATGGGTTTGTCTTGGAACCAATATTTTTTCTGAAGTATCCAGCAAAGTCACTGATTGTACATTTGTTGCAGGCAAATAAGCACAGCTGATGAGACTTGTACGTAGAAGAAGAATCAGCAGACTCGCCTATTAGCTACAGCCATCATGCTCAAGCAAAATCTTCTAGCAAATATTATGCTTGTCAACCCCATCGGGGAAGCTTCATAATACTACACCATGATGATCACTTGCGACCAACCCATCAGGGAAAGCTTCATAGTAACTCTACCATGGTGACACTTGCAACCCACTGGGAAAACTTCATAATACTACACCATGACGATACTTGCAACCCATGAGAAAAGCTTCAATAGTACTACACCATGATGACACTTGCAAACCATCAGGAAAGCTTCATAGTACTACACCATGATGACACTTTAAAGGGAAAGCTTCATGTACTACACCATGATGATGCTGGCAACCTGTCAGGAAAGCTTTATAATATACTACACCCTGATGTTCACTTGCACACCCATGATTTTTCATGGCTATAAAAGCCAAGGGCTACTGCTACAAGTAGTGAATGAAAAAAACAGCGGGATGGATACCAACTCAGGCTTGGAGATACAAGTACTGTAGTTTTACATAGTTAACAATAGAAAGCTTAACAACATGATTTCAAGAGGTGCCTTGAAAGCTTTGATGATTTTGCTTCGCCATACCTCTGACCTGAAGTGCACCTTGCAGTGAAGCAAGAAGCTGCTCTTTTGTTAATAACTCGGCCATCTTCATCTGCCATTCAACCAGCACACACACAGACACACACACACACACCTTCATAAGAAGCTTATCTCATTCAAATATTTGTGTTTTTCAAGCCAGAAGATCCTTTAGGATTCAAAAAAGATAAACAGCAGCAATGCAGCAATCTGGGTGCTCTGGTTCTGTAAGTTTTTACCTTAACAATCACAACATGTAGCAGTGAATTCTCTGTGGCAGACGTGTTTGAGTGTTTAACCTCCAAATGTAGGTCTTGCAAAGCCAAAATTATGTCAGCAATTGAATAAATATGCTTCAAGCAGCTCAGCCGAATCAAGGCCTCCTGTCCCATGATGTGCACATGTACTGCTGGCTTCTCTTCTACTGAAAATTCTCTGAATGCAGCTGTGGCACCTGGCTTAATGCTTGTTGTCTCAGAATTTGGGTACATCAATCCTGGCATTTTTGTGGAGTCGGTTGCCGTTGGTGTGATGATGACAGGAGGAACTGGTGATGATTCCTGTGGTGGCTTGTTTGACGATCCCCCCCTTGCATGACTGATCCGGAGTTCCTTGAGCTGAGATTCAGCCTCCTGGAGCTTATGTTGCAACTCTTGGATGTAGGTTATTGCATCACCTAATAGGGATGCTTTGTCCATCTGTGAGAGAGCACAACACAGGAAACAAAAAAGAATATTCAGATGTCCAGACTGTCAACACATTTGATTGACAGCTTCAGGAACCAAGTTCACAACTTCAGTAAAAGCTCAAACAACAACATTCTGCTGCTTTGAGGATGAGTTTGGGGGTTGATTGGGGCTACCTTTGAAACATTGGGTACAACAGACCGCAGTGCATAAAAGCGCTGGTTGAGCTTTTCTCGCCGTTGACGCTCAGCTTGCACATGGTTGAGAGGCTCCTCCCTGTCATTGGCTGGCTTGCGACCACGCTTGCGAGGAGGCCTGGGGCCAATGCTCAAACTGCACTCAGCACTGTCTTTGAAAGTCACCTCAGCTTCAGACTCGATACAATCAAGTTCTGACTGATCAATACTGGAGCGCCCAATAGCATCATGGGTGGCAGGAGGAAATTCCTTCAACACTCTTATGATATGCTGCTGCTGCTGCTGCTGCTGCTGCTGTTGCTCTGGCAACTTTGAAACGGTACTAGCCTGCTGTGGTCTCTCAGTTACAATCTTCATGTCATCACCTATTGCATGAATAATAGTCACCTTTTCCTCTGGCACTGGCTGGATTAGTCTCATGGAAGTCTGATTCAAGCCGAGCTCAAAATGTTTAGAAATATCTCTCACCTCCTCAACATCCATCTTCTGCTGTGGATAGGCTCCATTGATTGGATGCGGGTTGATTTGAGGCTGTCTTTCTATCCTAGTGATTGCTGATGGTGGCCTTGAATCTGGTGGAAGAGAAGATTTGATTACAGCCTGCTCCAACAATGGTTGCACTTCTGAGATGGAACTCCGAATCAGGGTGGGAGCACTTGATGCTGGTAAGCTGGGGTGGTGCCTGTCTTCACGTAGGGGCGATCTATCTACGATGTAAGGTGACAACCCAGGAAGCACATGTTCCTTGTCGACAGTGTCAGCTGATAGTACATCACTCAAAGGGAAATCTTCAGATGACCAAATGGAGTCAAAGGAGTCCATGTTTGTACTTGCCATTGAGGAACCCATCTTCTCCATTGAGAAATTATGTCTTCTAGAATCCTTTGCATCTACACTTGAATCTGCACTGATTAAACTGCCAGGGTTGTTGTTTGTTATAGATCCGTTTGTTACAGCTGTCAGAGTTGCATTGCTCAAGCTTGGCTGTAAGAAATCCAGATCCCCAGGATTCACTTGCATGGACGAATTAGCTGGTATGTCACTGAACCCCCATGCTGTCTCATCAAACAATTTCTTGATGTTTTGCACAACATGCCAGTTCTCATCAATCTGCACAGTCCAGTGAACTAGGATGGAGTTCTCAGTGGAGGAATTTATCTTAATAAATATCGAGAGCCTCTCCATAAAAGTTTACGCATTTAAGGTTCTTTGTGATCAACTTGGGTCCTAGAATTGAGTCTGTCACACGACTGGCAGCAATGAGAAGTCTCGTCCATAATGCTGGTTAGCTTGGCAAAACTGAAACTAGGATATAAAAAAGGTTGCCCAAGATTCAACCAAGAAGAAAGAAAGAGGAGCGGAAAAACAAAAAGAGAGAAACAAGACAAGTCTTAAGTATATAAGAGAATATAAATTAAACTAAACTAAATTAGAGGACAAGGTGGGCCCATTGAAGCTCCCACATTCAGGATTAAGAAGCCTTGTAGACAAAACTATCAAGCTTAGAACATGAGACAGACCAGCTAAACAACAATGTCTAAATCATTCCTCAGGGATCTCCAGTCACAAGAAGCAGTAAGAAAGTAGCCCAGCTCAAAAGGATTTGACACTCACCAGATCTGATGAACCAAGTTCAACCACACCACTTCCTGTTGGTACACACAGTAGTGTCTGCAACAGAAAACCACCCATTTTAATGACAAGCTCTATGATGATAGTACCAGGCATTACATGGAAAAATACAAATTGGCTCAGTCCAAAAAAGCTTCAGATTGTTCTCAATGAACTGCATAGAAAGGCAGGCTAACTAACAACACTCGGATCCTGGATTGCAAGCAATTAATACAGCCTGTATGCTGCTGCATCAAACACATGGACAGATCATAGAACTTCTTACATAAAAAGCAACAAATGGACACATGGTATTATGGTGTTACCTGAATGCCAGCCCTCTGTCCCACCAAGAGAGAAACCATGGGTGAAACCACATTGCCAAACAAATGTCAGAGTTAATCCATTTGCAACTACTCAGGCCATTGACATTTCTCTCTCTCTATAACCTTGAACCCATCTTCAATTTCCTGCCTTGAATTTAACCATTAATATCTAAGAGTTCAATTTGTCTTAATGTCTGAGACTTCCAAGTATTGAAGTCACTCTGACATGAGCTGGGCTGAGCTCTTCAGTTTCAATGGCAGTCTGAAAACTCAAGCAGATGACATGAGCAAGCTCCAACCACAGCTAGGCACTTCTTCAACTAGCCAGCATTAACAACATATCATCAAGCTTTCTCTGATAGTCTCAGCTAGGCCCGGAAGAATATTAAACAGTAAGCAAGAGGCAATTGAGCAAAATTGGAGTGTTTGTGATTGTAGTCTGGACACAACTGCAACAAAATTTATGCCCAGCAGGAGGAGGAGGGTGGTGATTGGGTACCATTGCCAATTGAGCCCGTGTACAGCTTTGGTTAGAAGCCTTGTTTGCCTCCATTAGCCACACAGGCTGTCCTGTAGCCAATGCCCGACCTGGAGTACTATATACCCAGCAGACAAAAAAGGGGTTTCCAACACTAAATTCTCACTTGCAAAAAAAGTTCTCCAACTTGCATAAATTTCTGCTGACTCAATCACTCCAAACTTCATGATCATGAATTTCACAACTCTTGTAAAAAGCCATCCATGCAGGAGGGGACACACACACACACATGACAAAACAAAACTAGTGATCTACAAGTAGACTCTGTGCAACAAGGACTAGAGAAGGTTGATTGAAATTCAAGGAAAGATCTGCTGTGGCAGGGCCTGGCAAGAAGATTGTGAAGTAGGAAGAAAAGCTTGTTTGGACCACCTGGGATGGATGGATGGCATGCATGCATTGGACAAAGTCTCTCTATCTAGACAATGCACAACAGGAAGTCTTCATGAATACAGATCTTAGTCTAGGCATCATCCATTGATCGATAGATAAATTGATCGAGAGTAAGGTCCAAGGGGAGTGAGTGAGTGATTTGAATGACATACCCAACTCCTTGCGGAAAGGAATAAGACATGGAAACAAGGTAGAACCACTCGGTATCACTGACATAATCAACCCCAGGTGATGCGCTGGCATCATCCTGATCTGTGCTACCTACAAGCGCCTGCAATTCTCCCAGTATTTGCCTTCTGAGCAGTTGATCTTCTTCTTGTACTCCCTCTCTCTGCAATTGGGCATTCTCCAGTTGATCCTCTTCTCTGCCTTTGAAGTATCCATCACCCCAAACCAACCTGTAGCATGAAAGAAAGAAAGAATGAATGAATGACCATGTGTTTGCACTGGTAATGATCAGGAGCAACAAGCAGTTAGATACCATGATGGATCAGAGAATCATCAGACTGCACAAGTCTAGAACTCAGAGGACTCTCCTCCTGCTACTAGGGGTCTCTTTCCATTAAGCTGTTGTGATCACAGTTACACTCAATGTAACTACGATCACAGCAGCCTAATGGAAAGCCACTGACATAGGGCCTTGTTTCTTGTTGCAGCAACAGTGGCTTTTCATTAGAGAGCTGCAAGTGCATTGAATATATGTAATTAATCATGTTAGGAACTCTGGGAACACACATGCTTTCATGAAAAAAGGACAGATGTCACTGTATGGTGAGTCACAGTTTGACTCGCAGCTCATGCAATCGGTCAATGCTTGACAAGTAGCAGAGCTATGAGATGACTGGGAGCACAGCTAGTTGAATAATCATAATGGAAAGCTGTTGTGATCACAACAACCTAATGGAAAAATGTCGTAAGTACCCAAGTCTAGTATTACACACAAATGTATGTATGCATGCAGCAGCAAAAGTCATTGCAAAGTGGTCATGACTCTGTGAGGAAGAGCTCCATCTGCAGGGTATTATAGATGGGTGCATGGGTGTGCGAGTGAGTGCAGGGAAAGGTAAGAAAGAAAGAATGTGAGCTTGCAGGAGATGATGATGTGAGAAAGGGGGGAAGAACAAAAACCTACATGTCTCCGGTTGGTGTGGGCGAAAGCTGCCAGAAAATCACATATGTCCATCTCTCAGGTCTGTTCTCCACCAAAAACTGCAACGTCCGTTGAAGAGGAGTCTCGCCAATGATTCCAGCCCAATCAGTACTCTGGCCGGTGTCCACAGAAGAATTGTTGTTCCGCAATGGACTGCTGCTGTAGCCACCTGCATGACCTCCAGTTTCCATAAACGCCTCCAGCATCATCAACTCATCGTCTCCCCATGAACTGCGAAAATTCATGGAGCCTTCCATACCTTTCCTTCCTTCTTTCTCCTCAGATGTCTAATCTTCAAACTACTTCCCTGCAACACCGGGGAACTACTACTCTACTCTTCCCAGTAGTACAACAACCCTGCACTCAGACGTTAATGATCCCTCCTCAGCAGCAGCAGCAGCAGCAGCAGCTTATATTCCATCTCCATCATCAACCCTTGTCATATCTGACGCTCTTGCTGCAGGCCCCCATGACTACTTCCTTACTTTCTTTCCTGGTCTCATGATCCCATCATCTTCATCACTATCTCCACCTCAAAACCTGGTCCTGTACTATCATGAAACTTGGAAGCAATCGATGTCTGCTCTGCATCATTTCATGAAGTCCAAGCAAGAAATCGGAAACCCACCACAGCAAGCTCAATCTCAGTCAGTCTGCCTGTGTCTCTCATGATCCTGTTCTTCACGACTTACCGCCACTGTCGATCTGACGCGGTCGAGATCCAAACCTCAGAGTTCAGAACAGCATTTCATCAGAAATCCTCCCACCACGCGGCCCACAATAATATTCCTCTTCACCCCCCCCAACTACTACACTGTAGAACAACACGCAGCCTGACGAGATTACAGAACTTCTGCAGTCTGCTGTGATCGAAACTGCATCTCTTTTCTTTTTCAGAGACCAAAAAAAAGAAAAGAAAAGAAAAAAACAGAAAAATCTGCAACTCCTCTTGTACCCAAAAAGCAAGCTCACTTGCACCAACAACGACAACCCATGAAGATGCAGTTTTCTAGCTAGCTACTCATAGAACCCACATGCATGCAATTCTTTGATCTGCTTCTTCGTCATCGCCCGGAGCTTCGCGCTTCCTCTCCTCCCTTCCTCCCTCCTGCCTCTCTCTCTCTCTCTCTCTCTCTCTCTTCCCGCAGGAAGCGGGGGCGACGGACAGGCGGTGGCAGAGTCGTCCGTCCGTCCGTCGTTCCGTTCGTCTCTCTGACCGACGGTCGGTGATTCACAAGGACTATGGAACAAGTCTTGTGGTTTGGTTGCCAGCCAACGGTCGGGAGAGAATCTGTTTTTACTGACTGCTGGTCGTCAGTGGGCTGCCGAAAATGCATTTCAGACAACACGTGCTCTTTGGTACGGGAGTGACGCGGAAGGGTAACCGCACGTGATAAAAGGAGCCCCGCACATTCCGGAGAGTTATACAAATGTGTCCATGGATATGTGGATTCCGGACGACATTAAATCCCGGAACCAGCGAGTGGCTGTGTTTTTACACAAGGCCCCCGTGTTGAGATAAAATATTATTCATTAGTATTATTAATTATTAACAGTTAATAATTAATAATTAATAATAGGTAGTGTATTAGCCCAGGCCAAAAATGGTCACAACTCTTTTGGGAAATGAAATTTCATCCAACCAACGGGAAGGCCCAACCATGCACTCAAGGTTGCCATACTTTTGTCCCATTTTATGTTTGGGGGGAGGGGGAGAGGGGGAGGATTTTTTTTTCATTTTTCCATGGTTCCCAATGTGTTCCCCAACATGTTCTCCACAGCACCTCACTTTTCTCCCATATGCTTTGGCAAATATTGTCCTCCTTTCACCTATATATCTGAGCCAAAGAGAAGGTACTCTATACTTCCAAATAGAACCTTCTATTTTGTGGCGCCTACATAGTTTCATTTTTGTTTTTGAGTGATGGGCCAATCAAATTGGCGTGTTGCAAAATAAAATAAAACAAAATGGAACTTCGGAGGCACCTTGTCTAATTAATAGGAGAGGTAAACAGGAGATGTGAATGGCAGCTTAATTGTTTGGGTGGTTCTAGATTTCATATGAAGCACCTCTGGTTCCAGTTGTAGAAAATCATAAATAATTAGAGTGGTTTCAGGTTCTTTGAAAAAGTAGAGAACCCAGTTCTAGTCCAATTTTTACTAACCGGAACAAGCCGCAACAAGGTACCTACCCAATACTGTTTTGTTTTTCTAGTGCAAAATAAGACTGATTTTTCTAAATTTTTGAGAAAATTCACCAAACTTTAGAGTTTTACATAAAGTCAGGAAAACACTGCACCAGAACCCTGAGTTTGGTCCAAAACCGGTGAAATTCAAAAAAAAGGCTAATGCAGGTTTTTTCTTTTAACGACCTTTTAATGTTAACCCTTTTTTAACCGGGTGCAATTTAAAACAAGCCTGCAGTAGCCTTCAAGTGGGGGTTAAATCTCAGAAATGCACCATTTTTTTGTGCCAAACTGAGTTTCATCCTGTCTTGACCCCCTCTTTCCTTTTTCCCTTAGCACCCCCCACTGCTGCTGCTACATATATTTTCACTGCTCCTACATGTACAACTACTATAATTACCTCGAACCTTGTGCATCAATTGCTGAGTTTCTGCATTTCATACCCAGACTTAATAGAACTTCCTTACTTTGCGGACCTCACTCAAAGAGGGGATAGGGGTGAACAGAAGCCCAAAGACAAGGTGAAGACAGGATGATAACTCTGCCCAGTCCCACCTGAGAAAACCCAGGGTTGGGCGGGTATTTGATTTTGTCAATACCCATCAATGCTGATAAAACAGCCTAAACTAAAATTCCCTTGATGAGGTCTCTGTAAACTGCAAACGAATTGGGTATTTAAATGTTCACTACTACTTTGATTGATTTAGCATGGATCCACACACAACACCACCGAAAGACCAAAAAAGAAGTTATTGAAACTCTTTTTAAGTACAACCACATCAATTACTCTAGCGTAAATTTCCAACTTTTCATCATGTTTGGGTTTGGGTTTATACATAAAATCCTCAAACACACTATCCATGGCTTTGTTGCAGTAAACAAAGGTTGCAATGTGATCACAGAACTGGAATGATCACCGAACTAAAATAATCACAATCGCCCAACGCATT
>Ga0209611_10003189_pt1 | contig 28625 bp, 27 predicted proteins | sample S1TSphgellanicum_3_FD_187693 | JGI IMG/M metagenome (GOLD analysis project Ga0209611, IMG submission 187693) | Host-associated microbial communities from peat moss isolated from Minnesota, USA - S1T2_Fc - Sphagnum magellanicum MG (SPAdes) (version 2) | ecosystem: Host-associated > Plants > Peat...
TGAACTTGACCCAACATCTGGAGTACTACCTATGTGTGTACATGATGGAAGGGGCATGTTCCATAGAAGTGCATGCATCACCTATACAAGAAGTTCTGGATCCAGCAAGGAAAGTTTTTAGTTTGAAAGTTTGAACCACCATGGAGGGTAGTCATTCCGTGATTAGCTGCTTGTTTTCTCTCAATCTTATGCACAACTTTTGTGTTTTGGTGCAGTCGATGCTATGCAAAGTCTATTGGCACATTGGAGCCAAAATCGACATAATTCATTTTCTGACAATTTGCCGGGTTGGACAAACCAGGCCGACCTCAGTTATCCTTGCTTTGACAACGCTAATTGGCAAGGGGTTGCTTGCTCTTACTTTAGAATACCCATCGATAACTTCACGGCATATTATTTCTTTGTATCAGTTGCCTCTATGTAAGGACCGTACTTCAAACCTGTCCTCTATCAAGCATTAAATATGTCATTAAGTTCTGGGCTGACGGATCATGTCACTTTCTTGACCACACTGTGACAGAATCTTCCAGTGACCAGAATTTATGTGTTGAACATGAATTTCCTTATAATTTCTAAATCTGCCACCCCAGAGCTTAATGTCATGGAATGGTCTCGCCCATTATGGTGGGTGTGTCACCTGGCTCACTCTGTGGGGCTCAACTGACACCTTACCCAACAGAATGAGCAGGGGCTTGACCATTCCATAGTATGTTGCCACCGCATGAATGAATTCTGAGAATTTTCCAAGCTTGCTGGTTGCTCAAACTACCTACCATCAAGTTTTCTGTAGTATTATTGGAGCTATTTTCCACCTATTCCCCTTGAATGCCCAGTCTCTTGCTCCAATAATGTCCAATACAGCGCTTTATTTTCCTGTACTTGCTGTTTTGTGAAGATCAATGTTAAAAAAAAAAAGAACAAAAATCTCTTGCACTTACTACTAATTAGCAACCTTCCGCGATTACGTTGCAGAGAATTATCAAGTAGAGGACTTCAAGGTGGCCTGCCCCCTGCCATTGGGAAGCTTTCCCGTCTATATAGCTTGTAAGTTTTTCCTCACTTGTTGGATCCTTGTGTGATCCTAATCTTAGGGATTATGGACCATTGATAGTGAAGCATTCAAAGGAATTTCCTAGTGTATTTGGAAGTTTCCTTATATCTATGAATATCATCGTTGAAAAGGAGAGGGAATTCTTGAGCATACTTATGAATAGGTGTAAGATCCCACCCACTCTTAAGGAGTAGGAGTAAGAACCCTCTCCCTCCTACATCTCATGATCTACATATGTTTAGGTTAATGATAACAATTGCCTTGTGCTTATGATGGGTGGGGGACGTTCCCAAAATGTGGGGTTGGATTCTAGTATCACCTGGAGCTAGCACCTTACTTTGGCTCTACACAACTTTGCCAAGTAGTATTCATGACACAGTCATGTGTTACATTGTGTCCAATCATTGATAATACTTAGATTTCACATTTTTGGAAATTTGTGGCTGGTCGTTGCAAGCCACTCACTAGGTAGTAACAATTTTTAGACCTTGGGAGAGAGCCCCTTGATGTTTTTTAAAGTGGCATTTTCCTGAAATCACAAGGTGGTTGAATAAATTTGCACATTGTTGTGTTGTTTGCAGAATCCTGACAGGGAATCCGAAGCTTGGAGGTCCCATTCCAGAGGAGTTGGGAAATATTCCAAATTTGTCAATCTTGTAAGAACCATAGTACCCATGGAGAATTGCAAAATTCCCAAGCAAGTTATGTTTACAACTACAACTCATATTCATAGAAGTAACCATGAATTTTTCTCCTGCATGCAATGAGAGGAATCTCCTTAATCTAAAGACTCACCACCAGTATTGCAATAAGATGGCAGGGATCTACATGATAACGCTTTTAATGGGAGCATTCCTAGCACATTGGAAAATTTGATGGTGCTAGGACAACTGTAAGTATGATTTCAAGAAAACACCCAATACATTTGACTTTGATTGGTAATCTTCCTGAGTCTAAATGAACATGGTTACAAGCAATGATAAATGTTCCATGGTAGATTAAGGTGTTTCAAAAAAAGAGGAAATAATACAATTTGCCAAGTACACATTATGGTCTAAACTTCACTTGTCTAAACAATGGAGACATATTCCTTGTACTGTAAAGATCATAATCCTTCCATTTTTTTACCCTTTGACTCCAGAACCTAGTTGAAGCAGCAAATTGATTTCCAATCCAAAATCTTGCATCCTTCACTAAAAATAATGTTATTGGTTGTTTTATAAGGAGCTAATGATGCTCAATAGAAGTGCCCATTTTCTTGGACTTCCATTTCTTTTTTTGATCACTTGACGATAATGAAGGCCAATTATTCACAATTTGTGTAGGATATGAGCTGACAAATCCACAATAGGTTGGTATTTGCAGTTAAGGAGCTTCACATGGTTTGTTATCCTAACAATTTCTTTTTATTTTATCAGAGATTTGAGTGGCAATGAGTTGACCGGGCCAATCCCTCCACAATTGGGATATCTAATAATGTTAGAAACGTTGGCGTTGCACAACAATCGTCTCAATGGAACAATTCCAATTTCATCGACCAATAGTTACAATCTTGGTTTTGATAATTTGACAAGTCTGGTGACATTGTGAGTGGCAATGTATAATCTCATATTTAGGGCCTAATGATTTTATGATTTTCATGTGCAACCCAAATGTACTTAACAATCTCATGCCTCAATCAAAGTCATCATGAACATTTCAGTAAATGAGCTTTCCCAATTTCAAAACTATATTTGTCATAGGAAAATGTCTCACAAGAAAAGGAATGGTCAAGTTAGGTTAGGGGATAAATGGGTATTGTAGGAATGGAAACACATTTTGGTGTCATATACATGTCATGGTGGAAAGGTCCTTGTTGATGCCCAATTTTTTTCAATCATATGAATTCGCCATCTTATTAAGCTAGTGAATCTCATAGCTTGTCTTCCTATGATGCAGGACAATGCAAGAGAATTCGTTAAGTGGAGGACTACCCAATTTTCGAAGTGCATACTATCTAAAAACATTGTGAGTGCATTGTCAACCAAAGTCAACATGGCAATTGTTTACTTGGTTTATATTTGGAGTTTGCACTTTATTCTAATTAAATGATCTTTGATCATGCAACGTTGGTTGTGTTGATTTTAGATGACACTACATTTTACATTGACAATTGTGAACATTGAAAACTTCAACATTCCAAAATATGATGTTTGTTATATAATTTGTAACCAATTGAATGGAAGGATACTTAAATTATCAAACTTATAACATGTGCAAGGAAATTGTTCAGGAATTTTAGTTCCAACCACTTGAGCGGGAATGTGTCGATCGACTCAATTTTTAGTTCAACATCTCGCCTTGGTATTTTGGATTTGTCATCCAATTCTTTCACTGGTCCTCTCCCCAATGTGAACATCTTGTCAAATTCATTGCAACATTTGTGAGCTTCCTTTCTCTTACCTCCTTGAAGTTCAACAAACTTATATAAGGCACTTTAACATTAATTCGAATAAAGTCATTAAAATGGGTATAAATTATGAAAATATTTGAACCTTACAAAGACTTCAAAAGCAATGTTGTGTTAGACATTAAAATGTTAACAATCCATCCCAAATTTCTAAAATTATGTGTTAGTTATATGAAAAAGGCATGAAAATGGTGTTCTAGAAGACTCAAATGAACTTCATATGTTTATTTTTAATGACTTAAAAGACTTCCACTATAATTTAATTTGATGTTTTAAAAAGTTATATTTGCACATTCGAGCCATGTCTTTCTACACTACGGTTGTAATTATTAAATTACAATAAAAATTTCACTTTTTTATGGTAAAAGTTTGAGTGGTTTACAATGGTTACAAAAGTCCTTACTCTAAGCCCCCAAGTAGTTTGGGAAAGCTTAATCCATGTGGGATATGTAGGTTTGTTGAACGGTCCTTGTTTTTGACCATAAGAACTACAAGATTTGAATTCATTTAAAACAATATTAAAACAAGAGTTAATGAACACATGTTTAATGTATGTATTTGATTATCTTATAGGTTCTTTCAATTATGACATAAGGTGATAATCAAAAATTGTCTTCTTGTTAGGGTTTAAGTCTCATTAAACTACTTCAAGGTTTTTTTAAGCAAACCATTGAATGATTATTTCCAACGTGCAGGGATTTGAGCAATAACCTTTTTAATCCAAGTACATTTTCCCAATCTTGGCTTTCACACTTCACACAACTACAAACGTTGTGAGTATCCACATGAAGTTTTGATACCAATTTCAAATTGAATTTCTTTTTCAAAATTTATTGTAATAGAAAATTTGTTTTGTCATATTCCTAGAAAGTGGAGGATGTCAAATACAAGTATCAATTAAACATGTGGTTTCATTGCTCCTAGGAATGTATATATGTATTTTACGTATTATCAACATTTCATTCAAAATTAAAACTTGAGGGTTTACAATATTTAAAAATATAATAGTATGCAATATTTGTTTTCAGCATAAGCAAGTACAAGAGCCTCCTTATACCATTATAGAGAGCTGGACAAATGTGAAAACTTCAAAATGTGTATATCACTTAAAAAATAGTTATGTTTTCAAATACCAACTATTATAGATCATCACAAAAAGAAAAGTGGGGAAAAGACCACACAACCTTTATGTTAATTATGACTTGGCATATGCAGAGGGTTGGCAAACATATCTCCACAATTGTTGGCAAACGTGTTACACAATGGTTTTATTGAACTTGGTTCTTTTCTTGACGGGCTTCCATCATTACAAACCTTGTAAGCACTATCATAGTCCCTTTTAACATGTTGCACTATGGTTAATGAAAGTTCATATCATGTCAATGGGCATTTTAACCATAAAATCAACCAATTGTGTTGACATGTACAATGGAAATTACAAATTTGTAGTGATATCATTTATATTCAATGTATTTTTAATTCAAAAAAATTCATCCCGTCCAAGTTTACCATGTTTATGACCAAAAGGATATTAATAATATATTTGTATAATATGTGTATGAAACCCTTTCTGAAATTGTCCATAATTTCCAATGCTATATGTAACAATACATGTAAAATACATATTTAACTAATTTAGTTCAATATGTGAATTTGAATTGCATTTACAGAAGGCTTGACCAAAACAACATCACCGGATCCCTTAATTTGACGAACATCAATATAAGTGGGCCATTGAAATTAATCAACCTCACAAAGAACAATATGGGACCAAATTTCACGAGTTTTTTATTATATTCCAATATCTCAAAGTTGGTCTCTAGTGGACTTTCTATCATGTGAGTTCCATTTTGCAATATGCACCTTACTTTTCATTTCATTGAAAGATATCCAACTACTATATATCTTCACTACGTACTTCGTTGCACACATTGTTAATTACATACATTATTTCAAACTTTTATAGTCCCACTTTGGAACAAATGTGTTACCAAATTTTGTCACAACTGAACAAATGGAACATATTGACAGGCTTGAAGACAACCCTTGTTGTGAGAACATGTGGAAAAATGGCAAGTTTGGGTTGACTGATGCTGAAATCTCTTATTTTTGCAATAGTACCCCGCCACCACCAAAAAGCAAGTTTTTCTACTTGATCTACCCATATTTCAATCTTTTCAAAAACAATGCGTCTGTTGTTCCTTGTTGTTTTTGATAGATTTGGGGTTACTTATGGATTAAATTTTATATTTGATTATGAAGTAAAAATATGGCACCTTATCAATTGATTAGTAAAGGTCTTATATTGTGATTTAACAAGTTATAATTCATCATGAATTGGTCATTAACACATGGTTTATGAATTTTTCCTTCAGGTAAGGACCTAAATACAATTATGATAGAAATTATAACGCCAGTGACAGTGGTAACTTTTTTGATAGTAGTGGTTGTATTTTTCTTATATTGGTCAACACGAAAGGAAAAATATGTTTTGCTACTTCAAATGCAAGAAGGTAACATGAAATGATTAGATTCTTTCAATTGATATTGTTGAATACTTTTTCATATTCATGGGCTTACAATATGAAAAAAACAATTTAGTCAGTTTATGAGTAGACCAAATGTTTCTTTTTGCATGTTCAATTATTACATTCTGGGCTAAAAATTTACAACTAATTTAAGGTTTTTAAAATTTCTATCTGTTCTAATAGGTTTATGAAAAATATTTAAGTAATCATGAAGCTTGTATTAAAGTTGCATGTATTGGATTCAGAATTTGCGAAACGAGATGTGCAACCCACATTGTATGCATATAATGATATCAAAATAGCCACTCGAAACTTCCACCCTGACATGAAAATAGGCCAAGGATCCTTTGGAGTTGTTTATAAGGTACATGTACACTATTATTTCATTGTTGTTTTTGGCTATATATTGATGTGCCAGTCACCTTGAATTCTGAATGGTTGTTAAAACTAACCATATTTTCTGACCTTGCAGGGTATACTACAAAATGGGGGTGAAGTTGCTGTGAAACATCTATTAACAAATTCACAACAAAACATTGATGAATTCCTTAATGAAGTTGTGCTTATTACTAATGTGAAACACAAGAATCTTGTTAAACTCAAAGGTTGTTGTCTCGTGGGTGGAGGAGGTGCAAACAAAAGACTCCTTGTGTATGAATTTGTAGACAACAACAATTTGGCAGAAACAATTTTCGGTAACTTCTTTGACTTATAACATAATTAAAATGGAGTAAGAACATAAATGTCAAATCATGTTGAAAATGGACAAGACTTGCAAAAAATTATTTGGATATTTAAAGGTTCTTTTAATTTCATATATATATATCATTTTCCCAAGATGATTTGTCGCTATCTAAAATACATCTATTCAAATTAACATATTATTTGCATGTTGTAATTCAATAACCATAAATTATATATCATAATTTATTTATTTTTGAAGCTTTAGATTGGGTGATATAATTTTTGAGGTTTTTCTCCTTCCAAAATAGAAAACAAAGGAGGACACAATGTGGATTGGCTAATGCGAAAAAACATATGTTTGGGAGTTGCTCGTGGTCTCACCTATCTTCATGAAGATGTTCAACCCTGCATTATACATCGTGATATCAAAGCACCCAATATTTTGTTGGACAAACATTTTAATGCCAAGATTGCCGATTTTGGGTTGGCTCGACTTTTTCCAGACACGAACACCCATATTAGTACTTTCCACATTGCTGGGACTATGTAAGTACTATTTACACATGTCATACATTTCATATGGAGTGTAGGATCTAGTTTTGTTTATATTGACCACAAGTTTTGAACACAACATCAACACGTCAATATATGATTGAACCTTAAGTGTTTAAAATAGATTCAATATATGTCCATAAACTATTACATAATTTGTAAATCCCCATTTGTCAAAAATAATACTTCTGCAAAAACATCCGATATCAAAATAATATATTGCTTTCCTTTTGTGGTTTGGTAAACCAACTCCTAATTTATAATAAATGCATAGGCCTCTTCATGAATTTTTTTTGAATGTAAAACCAAGGTCTCAACACAAACTCATTCATGAACTTGGTGTTTTTCAATTGCATGCAGGGGTTATGTGGCACCAGAATATGCTTCTCGTGGCCAATTAAGTGAGAAGGTTGATGTGTTCAGCTTTGGGGTTTTACTATTAGAGATTGTGAGTGGAAGGAAGAATATCGAGCCCAACTTAAATGAAGATCAAGCATATCTTCTTGAATGGGTAAGCAATTTCACAACATTATTGTTTTAACAAACAGAATCATTGTGGCAAATGTACAAGATTCAACAATATTTAAGATTGTGGAAACATATGTCAAATTTGTAAACTACATCAAGATGAATAAATAACATGGAATTCAAAATGGAAGTTACATAATAATGTTATAGTAATATGGTGAATATATAATATTGAAGTTTGACTACATGAACTAATCCTTGAGAATCTTGAATGATCACTTGATTGGAACTTTCATCTTGCATGAATTGGACAATGTTCTTCTCTAGTTATGAACATTACATGGGTTTCAAATTCTATGATTTAAAGTGTCAATAATGATCCATGGATTACCATTCCTCAAATATGTAATGTTCATCATGAATCAGGTTTGGAAATTATATGAAGAGGCCAAGCTTTTGGAGATAGTGGACCCGAAAATGAATACCCACAACCATGAAAAGGACATAATACATGTCATAAACATTGGGCTTTTATGTGTGCAATCCACAGCCTCAAAACGACCATCCATGGCGAGAATAGTGGCAATGTTACAAGGTGATGAAATGGAGATGGAAGTTGCTACAAAAGAAACTCCACTAAAAACCCTTGAGTATGAATCCTTGTTAACAACTATAAATTCTAGTTCTATGAGTGAAAGCACGCTAAAGCATGCCAAAAAAATAGTCCTGGAAAGCAAAACAGTAGAATTGTGTAACAAGTAGATTAGAAAGTAGGCGATGCCTACTCATATTGACATGCTCACCCTATTATTATTTAACTATTAATATATACATATTAAAGCCGCCTTATACTAACTATAAACAATTATTTCATATTATTACATACCCTATATTATAATTAAATTGATTATATGAATAAGATTTACCCTATTTTTTAAACTAATTAAGTTATAATTTTTACCCAACAACCAATATATTGCACTCTGTATTCTTGTTCATATATATATTATTTTATTTTTACTAATGTTCCCCCAAGCTTGTGAGTTTGGATTTGCCACAAAATGCCCATATATAATTGGTCAAACGAAACAAGTTTATGAAACTCAAGTTGGTCACCCAATCATGAGTGCAAAAATTCAACTAGTATCCAAAATGGATATGCCACACCAAAATTAACCTCTAAAAATAAAATTCGTAAATAATATTAATCATAGAATGGGGTAAAAAGATGGGTGATTATGATCAATAAAAAATTATCTTATGGGTCTTAAGCATGGAGATAATTTGATTACAAACTTATTTTAAATTCATATATGTTGATTTATTGATGTTTATGCAAATCAATTGCACGCAATTTCTTGTTTTTGTTACATATATCTTCAATGTTGTGTTATCTCAACATTCGATTATTAATTTGACACTTAACGCATCCTTGATTTTAAGCCATTGTTAGTGTGCATTCAGTATCTATTCTATCGAGGTTCAAATTTGCGACAATATAACATGTAATTCAACCAAGTATTTGAATGTCATGAAAATTTGTGATCAATGCCTTTTGAAAAAGTCATTTGCTCACAAATACCATAATATTGCAATCTTGTATAAGTTGAAGATGTATATGTACTTCATGATTTTAAGAGTACATATTAATACGAACACATGACTTTTCACATTGATTTCATCCCAAGAAAAATGAATCAGAACATTAGTTTAATATTTTTGCAATGGGACTTTTTGATCAAAACCCATTCAAACTCAATCTTGTATCTTCTTATGAAACCACATGAAAGGAAAAGAACTTTGAACCTCGAGACATTAAACGTAGACAATAGATGAATGATCCCATATCGAAAGGTAGGTGGGTAAGGAAGAGATTGATCACTTTTCTTGAGAATTGTGAGATGCAACTTTATAGATTGCAAGGTTGAAACTTGCTTTTTGTTTGCACGATCAGGTACATGACATGCTTGTTGCATTAAAAAATGGAAGTTTTTTGCACATGGCAAATGTTTAGACTTTGCCCTTGCATGTGGAAACACAAGCTTGTTTTTGTTTGTGTCCTTTGAAAGAAAACATGCCAAATACATTGAAGGTCCACTAGTGTTGTCCAATTTTGGGAACAGATGTGGAAACATGGGGGAGTACCCATTAAAAACACACATGGAATTTCAAGTTAAAAACCTTTGGCAATATTTATGAGAAGAAACATTAGGAACATGTTTCCCACATTATACCTATGTTTTAATATCCGTTCTTAAAAAAATTGGGAAAATTCGGGCAAGTCCTACACCGTTTATTTAGTTGGGACTTTTGGTCCAATGTGCATTGTGTTCCCCCAATGAAGACGAAATAAACACAATTAAATTCAAGTTTCATTTGTGTAAATAGGCTAGTGTATCATCCCACATTATGATTTGCAATATTAACATCAACTTGAAAGCCTCGTGGCCATGATCCCTACCATCTTGGGCTTGTGACCCGGGGGAACACTTAGTGCAAAGTTTGAGATTTACATGTGTCAAACAATAATTTTTGGAGGGGATATTAAATAATTGTCCAACTTATTTTTTATCATCCTATTTTTATCTAATTTTATAATATATAAATATTGAAACCACCCTATATTAATTATAGACCATTATTTCAAATTATTACATATCTTATATTATAATTAAATTGATTATATGAATAAAATGTACTTTTTAAAAATTAATTAACTTATAATCTTTACCCAATAACCAATATATTGCACTTTATATTTTTACTCATATATTCGACACATCCCACCATTGGGGGAGGACTGAAATTTGTCTATCCATATTCTGTATGAGAAGTGGCTTGTGGGTTACCTGAAAAATTATTTATTAGATATTAATTTTATCCGTAAAGTCATCCTGTCTTTGGGTCTCCTTTCACACTCAAACCCCTCTTTCAGTGGGATCCGAATAGTAAGGAAATTTTATTGAATCTGGGTATGAAATGTTGAAACCCAACATTTAATGCACAAGGTTCGAGTGCAATTATAGGTGCTGTACATGTAGGAGCAATGAAAATTTATGTAACAGCGGTGAAGGCGCTCACGAAAAAGGAAAGAGGGGGTGAAGATAGGATAAACTCAGTTTAGCCTACCACAAAAATTGATGGTTTTCTGAATTTCACCCTCCCTTGATGCTAATGTACTCTTTTGCAGGTTTTTTTAATAATCTCACCTCTCTATGACCAAATTCAGGGTTCTGGAGCACTGAGTTTATTAGGCGTTGACGTTGAGCTTGGTTACAGTTGTAGCAAGCCATCTACTTGGTTGAGGTTTGAGAGTGCTAGTTTGAGACTAGGTTGATGGCCTGACCAGGCTCTATTGAGGTGAAAGATGGCATAAGGTTGCTAGTTGCTACAAGTGTTGGGTGGTTTTTTTGAGTTTTGTTATAACCTCCAGTTCCAGGTACCTATTTGAGTAAAGAGCACCTTTGTTTCACGATTTAAAAACAATTTCAGAATTAAAAAAATCATGGGTTCCAAGCTTTTTGAATTTTTGGAAAGAAAAGACAGGTTTTCTGAAAGAGCTGACGGGTAGCCTCAATAACCTGGTTCTTTCGTTTTTTGAGAACCATTGGTCCGGGTTTAGGGTTAAACCATATATCTGATCCTTTACCCATGGGTGTTCTGTCTTTGGAAATTGAGAACCACACCCAACACTGGTTGCTAGTTGAAACTTACTTCTTCTTTAGATATTTTGAATAGGGGACCTACCTAATCCTATTTAGGGCTAGAGTGAACTAACAATCACCAATGCAACCATTGGAATCTTTGTTATCTCAGTTGTGAAGAAATTCTTCTTGAGTTGATGTTATTGTTTCTATTTGGTGTTTTATCTTGTAAACATAGGTTTAGTTGATAGGTAGGAAGGATAGGTGGGCACTAGGTACATACTTACTGCCCACCTTTCCTTCCTACCTATCCTATGGTTGCTTATCCATTGTGAGACAAGAGACCTATATCATACCTACAACCCATGTTTGACACTAATTCAGTCTTAAAAGGGCTAGTTGGAAAAAAAAACACTAAGAGCATTTTGTCAAAATTGTAAAAAATCCTACCTCAGTCAAAACATAGGATAAATTTGAAACTTAGTAGTGTACTTAGCATATCTAAAATTATTGTTGAAAATTTGAAATATTCAAATTGAGAATGTTGAACCCTTTTTTTTTCAAAACTAATAAAACTTTTGTTAAGCTTTGCAAAATACAAGTCATAAGTATGATATACAATATCGTGAATCTTAGGTTTGGTGGTATATATATGTCTGTGTGAGAAAGTTCTAGAACATGAAAGTTAAGAAAAATTCATAACAAGGAAAATTAAGAAAATTATTTGCTTGTTGACAATGAAAATTTTAAAACTTCATCATATAATCATGTGGGTTGTATTTATGCTTTTAAAAAATTTTAAATTTTGTTACGAAACACTTAATAGGTAGATGATTTATTCATTCCTTACTTATGTTTAGCAACATTTTCAATGTTTATTTGCAGAGAGCTGACACTTTTGCTATATTTTGTGAGATTTTTATTTGGCACAAGAAGTTGACCAAAATGTATTTTTGGTTGCACTACGATGAAATTGCTCAATAAATTAAAGGGGCCAATCAAAGGCTATTAGAACACCAACTACAAAATTACTCGAGCCAATGATAAAAGCAAAAAAGATTTTCTAATCAAATCTCATTAATTGATCAGAGTGATATCATGAAAGGGTTGCACGAACCCATATATATATATATACAAACAAAAAAAAAAATCTTAATATTAAACCAAATAGAACTTGAAATTGCCAGAAAATTAAAAATATCTAAGATGTACAAGTAACCTCCTAAAACAAACAATGTACATACATTGGAAGAGTAAGAGTGTAGCTTCGTAGTTTGATCCAGCTTGAAAATAAATATCTACTCCCTTCTCAAAGAATTGTACATGACAGTTACTCACCATAGAATTTTGTTCTAAGAATGTTGTCTCATTTCCAATAACCAACATCACACCTAGATCTTCCAACGATTGAGGCCTCGCATGGAAGATGCTAATGATCGATACAGAGTGAGAAAAAATATTTATTTATTTTTGACCTCCTCTTCAAATACTTGTAGTGTTAACGAAAAAATCTAATGTTGAGCATATTACAACTCGCTTAAGTTGGTAGCTAAAGTAGGGACCTTATTGCTTGCAACCAATAATGCACATGGGGAAACAAAATTGTGCAATACTCTTTTTTTTTAATGGATTTTTTTTTGTTAGCATTAAAGTGCAATGATCAATTATCATTATCAGATATTTTTATTTTAACATAATATGAGGCTAAAGTTTTCAAAAAATAATAATTTCTTTTATTGCCAAAGTTGATTATGAGAAATCAAATTTTTTTTTCACCAATGGATTGTCAAATCGAATAGGAGGTTTCTAATGAATAGATAAATAAATATATATATATACCAGATTTTATTTTTCCAGTTTTTTTCCCATGATACCTGGCAATGAAAAAAGAGGGTAGGTATTTCAAAAGGTGAAACACCCATTGGAATTCCGCTCTGTAACATTACCTCCAAAATAGGTACACTGGAAAATGCAGGTAGTTTATGGAATGTGAGGTGGGCATTCTGTTTTGTGAAACACCCTACATTCAGAGGTGGACAAGATATGCTCAATAAGGTGCTCTTGGGTTACTCTAGCAAAATCAGAGTAAGTTTTGACTTGTGTTGTGGGGTGATATCTTTTGCTCAAATATTCTTGCTGGGTATGGATAGGGTATATGATTACTTCCTTTAAGTTGTTTTCTAAAAATCAATGTTTTTTCTGGGTGTATTTGTAGTCAAGGATAAACCAAACATTTATTTTTTAAAAATTTGTATTCTGACGTGGGATTGTGTAATTCCAATTGGTAAATTGACCTTTGAAAACTGTCTCAATATTTCCAGAATGTAATAATTTTTAAAATAATAATACCTTACCCACTTTCTACCTGAAATAGGGCTATACATCACAAGAGGTACCTATTAATAAGACACTACCATTTACATACCCAAAAACCACACAACCTAAACTTACAAGACCCTATTCTGATGAAATTCTTGTAGTGTTAATTATATTGTTACCCGATGGGTAAAACCCATTTCAAAACCACATTATACTCATCCTAGCATGGGGGAGGACGATATATATATATATATAAACAATGTATCCGCACATCACTGGTCCTCAACAAAGGAAGGGGCGAGGGGGAAGGGTGGCCAGAAGAGAGCCAAGTGTGTTTATAAGATATGCTTGTTAGTAGTAGTAATAGTAGTACATAAAACCTCTTTCTATCACATGGTCGGCACCAAACATTTTTCCCCCAACCCTTGTGGGAAGTCATTTGAAGGTTATTGAATTTTGAAAAATCACCTAACCATTATGAGAAAGAAAGGGTGTTTTGTAACTCGCCTTGCAATTTAATATATGGTGCAACTCATTGCAACACAATTACAATTCAATCAAAACAACCCATTTTCAAATATTATTTAACTCCATTATAATTACACTTATGATGTCATGTTGATGTCATTAATTGTCATCTATTTATTAAAATCTAACATGTGGCATTATGAAGATTTTTGGACATTAAAAAATTTCAAAATATTGATCTTCATCATCCATTATGATTGTTAATGATAGTTTGAAATTGCAACAAGTGGCATAATAAAAAAATTACCACATGGCATATTAATTGTATTTTGAAATATATGTATATATATATATAAATTAGGTAGGATTTAAAACCTACATACCTACATATTTACCTAGGACCTACCATGAAATTTTATGTTTTGCCTTTAAATTAAGCTTTTTTCATGTCATCCCAAAATGGCACATGTATTTTAATGTGAAAACATAAAAAAACAAGCTTTCTTTATATAATTTGTAACACGAGATTTGAAAACAAACCATATGAGTTAAATCTTTTAGTTGTTTTTAGTTGCAATATAATACTTAAGTGCTCAAGGCGAGCTAGATCCAAGGGGAGGGCTCCATTTTTTTTGGCATTTAAAAAAAACTTAAACCCCTCCTATTGACACTTTTAGCGCATTAAAAATCATCAAAAATGGAATAGAACTGAAAACGTTATGGGCCTTTAAAATATAGGGGTACAATTCAAAAACAAACCACCAAATGCTACAAAGGCTAGTCCCAAACACCCACAAAACTATTTTTATGCGTTTTTTTATTGTTAAAGGTCACAAATTTTTTTGTAGAACTTCAAGTGGCGCTCCTATAGCACTTTAAATGGTTTAAAATCAATAAGAAATAAAAAAGTTATGAGGTTTGAAAGTAGGAGGGGTCCAAAGAAAAAAATACAAAAAAAAAATGTGTTTTGTAAGTTGAAAAGTTTATTTTTCTTCTTGTTACTTTTTCAATACTCATTTTCCTTTACACTTCAAGCGTGATTTCTAGAACTTGAAATAAGGTTCCCATAACATTTTAAATCACTCAAAATGAAACACATATGATGAAGATATAAACAATTGATGAATATGTATCCTTATTAAATTATGAGTAGTTGTTTTATAGTCATAACATAGTTGAATAATAGTACTTTAATAATGGTGCACTAGTGGCCATACCAATCGTATCAATGGGAATCATAATTGAAAATTAATTGTAAACGTATCCCATAATGGGTGGTGGAGATGTGAACATGTGGCATAATCGCATGTATGTACATTATACACTAGTTGCAACATAGTTGTTGCTTTAGTGACACATTTATATGGATTTCAAAGTAATTGCCACATATAACTACAATGTAACTTTTGAAAAAATCAAACGTGGTTGAATACAATGTGTATAAATTATTCTACAAAATACCCATTTTTAATTCACTTGTATTTATAATACAATTAATTCATTTCTTAACATGACAATTTATTTATTAATGCATCGTATTTTTAAAGGAATAATTGCACGATAGTTGTAATACCCAAGGGATAACTGCACAATAGTTGTATACAAGTTGTTTTTTTAGTTCAAATTGTTTTTTGAGTTATAGTTGCAAGGTAGTGTGGTTTCCACGAACGTGATTTTTCATAATGAATGGTTGTTAAATTATTAATTTTGGATCAAATGAAATTTTTTTGGTAGCCACCCTGTGTTTTTTCATTGGACCCTAATAGGAAATTACTTGGTGGCCACCAAACATTTTTTTCATTAGCAATGAAAAAAATGAAAAAAAAATGTTGATGGAAATGATTTTGAAGGGAATTTACCTTTCTTTTGCAAGTTGAATATTTGATAATTTGTTGTGCAATTGATGAAATGAGTTCAAATAGTTTCATCAATCACCTCAACGTAACATTATGCTTTCAAACATCAATCTCCTTTGGATGTTGTTGCCACATTCTGAACCCTAAACCCTTGCACATTGGCCTCCACTGTACTTGAAAAAATTACTCATACTCCAATCTAAAATTATTGCCCATCATGAAAGTTCATATTGGTCAAAATCACCCTTTCCATTTGGATCATCAATTATTTTTCACCCTTGTTAACCCCTTCTCCCCTCACATCAATAATGATGACAACAATGGTAGTAAAATTTTGATTCTAAATAGAGCTTCTTAATTCCTTAATAGAATCCATGCGGAAAACATAAGAACCAACTCAACTTAGAATCCAAGAATTGATGACATAATGGTCGTCGATTCAACTATAATTACAACATACATGTCACCTTTTTTGAAACCCCTTTTGGATTCCAATGTTTTTGACATTCACAAACATGTTCTTTTGTAAAGGTTGTTCATGCATTTCTATATGAAATAATTTCATCTTCAAAGTGATTGTGACTATAGTTGCTATGTCCAATAAATCACAATGCAAATATGCATAGTTTAGGTCTTACATGTTCCTATTTGCAATTTTATCAAAAGTGCCATACCTATTAATCACCTTTTGTTTCAAGTACAACGTATTTAATTTCAAAATCCAAATCATCTATCACAATAATTAATTTAGCTTCTTTCATTACTAGACATTATACAAAACAAATAAAATAAAATAAACCAAAATGAATTTGACAACAAATAAGTGAAGCAACACAACAAATGCACTTAGCAAAAAATTTTAGTTGTTTTCCACTTTTGATTATATGTATCAAATGTTTGGTTACAAACAATATATATATATATATATATATATTTTATTATTATTTTTTTTTCTATTCCAAATTGGGGGTTTTTTGTTGGTGAAATTTCACAATGTTTGGCACAAAAAAAACCAACAGCATCTGGTACAAAAGATTTATTTTGGAAGAAAATCTTTGAAACTCACCATATTTTGAAGGGGGGAAAATGAAACTAAAATCACCATATTTAGACCACAATGAAGTTTCCCAAAAAAAATCTCCACTTGGGGAAGCATGTTGTTATCAAATGTTTTTTTAAATGTATGTTAAACATTATGGTGATTAATTTTATCTTAAATTAAGTACAAGTTATTGCATTATATACAATTTCTTATGAATTCATATATATGAAAGAAAACAAGTAGTGATTTATGTTTTTTTAGTGGGCCTGATTTTTTTTGCCCAACATCAAAAGAGGAAACAAAAAGGAAAAAAATGGGGATATGCCCAATAATGTTTTGGGCAAAAATTTTAAAAACCAAAAAAATTTATTGAATGTTCAGTCTATATATATTTTTTTGAACAAAACTTAAGGTTATATCCATTTAAATAATGAGAAAATAAATCTTTGAGTTGTTATCTAATATATCGATGTTATATAAAAATGTCAAGTTCAGCCCCCACCCCCTAGAAACAATCAAACCCTCCCCACTCCACCCCAAAAAAACCCCTTTGGAAATACAAAATCCCCAAGTTCCACATCACCTCATCTCAACTGAACCCAATTTTGAAAAAACCCCTTCCACCCCCACTCGAAAAACAATTCCTTGGAAAGAAATAAGAGAAAAAATAATTCAACCCTTTATCTAAAAATTGCTTTGGAAAGGGAAAGAAATTTAATACCCAACTCTTTACTTTTTCTTTTCCTAAATTTCCACATAATAACCTTATACCACCCCCATTTCATTCTACCTAACCCCACCCAACTTTAAAAAAATAAATCCTACACCTAAACCTATAACTATATGAATTTATTAAGGCCACTTTTAAAATTCTCTGCCCCTTTATTGCCTTGGAAGAAGTTCCCCCCATGTCTCTATAAGACAAAGCCAATAAACTCGAACACAAAAGGCAACTCCATTGCTAGCCAACAATTCAACGACATAGAACTAAATCTAAAATTTCAATGAGATTTTGTACAAAATAGGAGCAAACGGCGTGTGCACCTAAGCACATGGCCCCCATTTGTGTAAATTCTTTGTGAAATCCATGCACCCTAACTAAAATTGGACCAACACTGGAAAGCCCCTTTGAAACTAAACAACTCAAAAGTTGTAAAGGCTTTTGTGGCAAGTTGACAACTTGGACATAGGGTTTGTAGGGATTCGGCATGGATAATTTGAGGAAATCAATTAAGGGATAAGTAAATAAATAAAAGGAAAAGCACTTGGCAAGGGAACAAGAGAAGAAAATAAAAGGACCAAAGTCCAAAAAAAAGACCACATAAGAGAAAAAATTAGAAAGGATCAAAGTCTAAACAAAAGATCACACAAGAAAAGAAAATAGAAAGGACCGAAGTTCAAACAAAAGACCATAGCTAAAATTGCAGAACGCATAATGGGAAGCCCAAGGAATGGGTCGCAATGAACCAACAGCCATTAGTGCACTAGTTCAAGATGGGGCCATTTAAGCCGTTTTAGGATGAACCCATCGAATTAGATAATTCCTATTTTCCCCCACCTTGCCCAACATTTTGTAAGCCCCTTTCACCCTAGCAAATTTTTTCATACATACCTACTTGCTCCTACCTACTTACTATTTCTACCTAAACCCTTTCAACCACCACAAACCCTAACTTTATTTTCTAAATCCACTACAACTATGGAGCTTTGGAACTCACCAAACCTTTTGGTAGTTGTGCAAGAGCTGTGGAGAACATTCAAGCTTTAGAGCATTGGGTATTCAAATTGCCTAAATGGGTTATTTTGAAGTGACCTTGCATGTGGGTATTGCATTTAAGGTTGATTTTTCATTTAAATTTGCAATACTTGCACTTGTACTTACCTCTATCAATTAAAATTTTAAGGTTTAATTGCAATACCGGCACTTGTATTACCTTTATCAACTAGAATTTTGGGGTCTAATTGTAATACCTACATTCATACTTACTTCTACTAACTAGAATTTTGGGGCTTAATTGATATACCTACACTTGTATTTACTTTCACCAATTGGAATTTTGGGGCCTAATTATAATACTCGCACTCATATTTACGTTTAACAATTGGAATTTTTGGGCCTAATTGCAATAGTACTTGCATTTAACACCAATATTATCACTATCCTTGTGTTTTTGTAGTTTTTTTTTTTTTGCCTTATTACTTGGAAACAATAATAACTTTTGTGGCATATTAAATTTAATGTGTGTGTTGAATGCATGATGTTCAATGAATTTGGGCTATGGTTTCCTTCATCCAAAATTGATACTAAAAGAAATTTCTTAATACCAATGGCAAAAATCTTTATTGCTAATTGAGACATCTATTCATGACATTGTTTAGTACGTACATTTGTGTGATTGAACATTGTTTCATGCCAATCTTTGAGCCATTTGACACTATTTCCCAATCCGTTTTCTACCTGGTGTAACACCAATCCTAGACATGAAAAATATAAAAATTGGTAAATCCTAATCATTTATCATAACAAGATTCAATTTCCAATTCAACTTGCAACTGTAAGAACCATTCATCATTATCAGGCATTATCACTAGATGAATTGGTTTTTGATGTAACATTTAAAAACATGGGTTAACATATATAACATTATCCTGCATTCGAACAAAAGGAAAACTATTTTTATTAGCCTCTTCAACATGGAATATTTTATGTGGATCCAACAGTACATGTAAAAATGAATAGATTGAAAACAATTGTAACTTAAATACCATTAGTTCTTCAATTAAAAAACTTACATAATTTTCATGTAATCATACAAACCTTGAATACAACTTCTTTACACCAACATTAGGAAAACATCAATCATGATCATAACCTTCAAATGTTTCATATCTTATGTTTTATAGAAACAAAAATACACCATGCATCAATAGATGTGCACAAATTTATGAATTCATCAAAGTATTCACATATTTCAATCCATGATGGTCATGGGTTAATGAGGATGTATGACATACACATCCACTTAGATTCCTTTGTCTAGTGTGTTAGTTGAGCTACTCACTCAGGTCCTAGTTAATTAAAGATAAATTGGGTTAGTTAAACTAATTAATCAATCTTGAATGAGTTCATGTGTGAAGAAGGTTTGGGATATTTTTCATGGGATATAATCCCATATTGTGTGACCTCAAATCACCAAAGTTGTGAGATTCCAAAGCATAGTTTTTGTTTTGTAGTTTTCTTTGTTATGCAAGTCTTTTGGTTTTTTATGTTTTGGGCTTGGATTCTTGCGTTATTGCAAATGAACGTGTCTCTTGAATCACCAAAAGTCTAGCTAGTTGGTTTTGTGCTACAACTAAGTTAAAGTTGTTTTAGCACTGAAATTTTTGTTTGGTTTTTTATTGTGTGTGTGTGTTACGCACGGGAGTTTGTGTTAACAACAAGTATTATATGTTGTGTGTTTTAGTTTCTATGTTGCAAGTTAGTTTTGCAGAGTTTTGTTTGGGTTGCAAATACCATTCATTTGCGGATCTTGGTGTGGTTGTTTGATGATTTTGATGTTTTTGTACTTGTTTTTCATGTAAAAGTCCATGAGGAGTTGAACCCCAAATAGGGCTTGAATACCCAAAGTTGAAAAGAGAAAAACAAAAAAACATCACAATAAGTAAGGAGGGCGATGTTGCTAACATAAGGGCCCCCTTGGTGTTTTTCTTTATTTTATTTTATTTTATTTTTCTTTTCGTTTTCCTACTTTGTCTCTATTTTGTTTGCAAGTCCAAGAATGAAAGTGGCATCAAGAGCCACTACGGCCATTGCTAGGAGCTTGAACTCCTAGTTGTTTGGGAATAAACACCAATTTGCGAGGAGAAGCAAAGGCGATGAATGCCCCTGGTCAACCTTGTTATTGGAGTGACAAGGAAAATATCTAATTCTATTCTTAAGTCCAAAGCACCCACAAGTTTGATGGGGGCAGCCAAAGCAATATGTCAAGCACCATTGTTTTCTGTTAAGACATTGGCCATTTCAAATATTCAACCAACAACAATGTTTCGTTTGGCAACCACATTATGTGAGAATGATGGAGCATCGGAGGTGATGGTTAGGTTGGAGGACACTTTTGTGCCACATGCAATTCCCCATCCAGTTTCTCAGGCCAACCACACGGAGGTGTCCAAGGTTCAACTTGAATCTTAGCATGTGGCTATGGCCAAATTTCATGACCTTCCAACATGGCCAACCATTCATTGAGTTGGTGTTATCCATGGGGTTGTGGTTGTGCACAATGAAGAAGGAATGGTTCAGTTGAAAGGAGCATCAACATGCCGATATAAACCCATTAGAATGTTGTTGGATACTGGTGTTCAACCATTGATGTTGGGCAAAGCTACTATTGATGGTCTTAGATTGACCAATGTCGATCTTGACCAATTCCCATATCACATTTTGACATCCATGGGTGGGTTAAAGAAAGCACAAGGGTTAGCCAAGCAAAAAATTGTGATCCAAGTTAATCCCAACAAGCCAATAAACTACAATATTATGCAGGCTCAAGTGGTGGTCACACATGCTACATCCTATGATGTGTTGGTTGGAGGTGTGCTGTTGTACCCCCAGGGGTTACCATTAAATTTTGGGAGGAAACGACATATTATTGTCTAGGTTGGGAAACATGAGCTAACCAAAAGACTTCATTGCTAGTGATATTCATTGGCGAGGTAATCAGGAAAATTTAACGAGTCAAGTATGGTGGTTGGATTTTTAGGCCTTCCAAGTGGATTTGAGTTGTTGGAGAGTAACATGCACCAAGATGCACCTCCAATTGGTGAAATAGGAGTGTTAAGGCTATAGGGGATGCCAATCATTCCAATTTCTCCAATGGATCCTAGGCCACCATGGGGCATATTGATTGAACTCCAAACATTGGTTAATCATTATATTCATAAAACTTGGCACGTTCTGCCATCACCAAGCCCACAATCATTTGTGGACCTTGGTAATGGGTGTTTAGGTTTAAACCCATTGGATACCAAGGTTATTCAATGGGATATTCCCAAGGATGGGATATGCCTACTTGAGCTATTTGGAGGCATTAGTTTTGGATTAGCTGCAATTCTATAGTCGGGCATCTTAGTCCACAAATACCATTATGCGGAGAAGGATCCACAAGCCAAACAAGCCTCCATGTGGCATGTCATGATGTTGCAACAAAGGTATCCCCATTTGTTACCAACATTGGCCATACAAGGTTATCAACGTTCATTACCAAACAACATTACCTTGCTGGGGGTGTTAGATTTGGCAAGGATTGGGCCAATTGATTTGGTCATTCCAGGATGGCTATGCCAAGGACTTTCATAGGTGGGTATGGGCCAAGGTCTTTTCGATTTGAGCTGAAGTTTATTTCGGGTTTGGCTATGCTACTATAGCCTTTCACAAACCTTCGGTAATGATTACACAAGCCTAGAAAAGCTCATAACCAACTAACATTTGTTGGTTGGGGAACCTATGAAATAGCTTCAACCTTGGCCTTCTGAACCTCCAATCCACCTAGATAAATCATATGACCTAGGTACTCTACATGAGTATGAAAAAACTGACATTTGCTTAAATGAAACTTAAGGTTATGTTCTTGAAATCTTTTAAACGCCTCTTGCAAATGGTGCATATGATCTCCTAGGGTCAGAGTAAAAACAATGATGTCATCAATGTCGAATTTGGCAAAACCAAGACCTGTTAACATTCGATCCATGACCCTTTGAAATTTTATAGGGGCATTTTTCAAACCAAATGGGAAAAACTTCCATTGGTACAAACAATCCTTCTCATGGGGGTCAATTCCCCAAAATGTTGTTTTGACCTTATCACCCTCCTTCAATGGCAATTGATGGTAGCTAAACCTTAAATCCAAGGTACTAGAAACCTTGGCATGTCCAAGGGCATCAAATATCTCTTCCAATTAGGGCATGGCATATTTGTGTGAAGAGGTCCATTTATTCACCGGATAATAATCCCCACACATGTGACGTTTAGTCTAATTATCAAAAATGTCTTTCTTGGTTGGCGTCATTGCCATTGAAACATATTTACACCTAGCAGTTTCACCAAACTAGCATTTAGCAATTTTGCTATTGAAACTTAAACCAAAGCTCTCTCCATCTCACTAAACATATAAGGTCTCTTGAAAATTGGATTGTCATCCTCCAATATGATTTGGACCTCATTTCTTGTAACTGTTGGGCTAATTCATGGGTCCCATGTTTTTGTAGTCACCTATACCTTAGGTTGGGATGATGGAACATCCCCAACACTTGACTTTAAGGGCATGGCCTATGATTGTTATGCAAAATGTGGAAAGGCGCCATCATGTCCTAACGCCCCCACATCAAAAATTTCTTGTTCCACACCCATAAATGCTCCTTGGCATCTTTAATCCCATAATTTTCAAGGATGTACTTGTCTTATTGTAACATCACCCCCCCCTTGCACCGCCATAACTAACCCATCAAAAGGTGCAACAAATGAAATATGGGGAGGAATGGGTGGGTGTGATTAACCAAAGTGTGACTGTTTTACCAAGTCGAAATTGAAAATCCATGTGAGGCAATTGAGATTTATAACTTGCCCCAAAATCTGCCTATGAGTTTTTTCCAAAATGCCTTGCACAACTGTGGTGTCAGTGTGGAACCCCATGACATGTTCCTCTCATTTGCATTAGGTTTTTCCATACTAAATGAATGGAACTCCCAAATCATTCCTACGCCCCCATTCCTAAATGCATGAGAATGTGGAAAACTCAAGAATGTTGGTAGGGCTCCTCATGGAAGGCCAAGCTTATTGACCATAACCAAAGGTGGTTAATCATCATGATGAACCATGCATGAATGGGGTCATGGACCCAATATGTCATTCACCAAGCATGTGGGTCGCCTAAGAATGAGCTCATATGTTCGTTGGATCACTTCTGGCAGTGCTAGGTTAGTCCACATCCATAGGAACTAGTGAACTCATCAACCAACTGAAACAACATCCACTTGCATTGACTTGTCGATCCAAGCTTTGATCCGTTGCCATCCAGCCAAAACAGTTAGCCTGGAATCCCCCAATGGTGGGACATTTTCTAAAAAATATGCACATGGGTGCATATGTGACTACGACAAATGTTGCACAACTCAAATCAACTCCTAGAATAAACTTGACTTGGGATCAAAAAGTCCTTGGCCCGTACCCACCTATGAAGGACCTTGGCACGACCATCCTAAAATGACCAAATCAATTGGCCCAATATTTGCCAAATTTAGTGCCCCTAGCAAGGTAGTGTTGCTTGGCAATGAATGTTGATAACCTTGTATGGCCAATGTTGGTAACAAATGGGGATACCTTTGTTGCAACATCATGACACGTTGCATGGAGGCTTATTTGGCTTGTGGATCCTTCTTCGCATAATGGTATTTATGGACTAAGATGCCCGCCTATAGAATTGTAGCTAATCCATAACTAATGCCTCCAAATAGCTCAAGTAGGCATATCCCATCCTTGGGAATATCCCACTAAATAACCTTAGTATCCAATGGGTTTAAACCTAGAGGCCCATTACCAAGGTTCACAAGCGATTGTGGGCTTGGTGATAGGAGAGCGTGCCAAGCTTGATGAATATAATGAGTAGCCAATGCTTGGAATTCAATCAATATGCCGCATGGTGGCCTAGGATCCAATGGAAAAATTGGAATGATTGGCATTGCATGTGGCCCTAACACCGCCAATTCACCATTTGGAGGTGTATCTTGGTCATGGACATTACCTTCCAACAACTCAAGTCCATGTGGAAGGTTTGAAAATTAGTTGGTTTTGCCAAATTCGACATTGATGGCATCATTATTTTTAGTTTGACCCTAGGAGATCATATGCACCATTTGTGAAAGGTGTTTGGAAGATTTAAGGAACATAACCTTAAGCTTCATCTAGGCAAATGTCGATTCTTTCATACTCAAGTATAGTACTTGGGTCATATGATTTATCTAGGTGGACATGGGTTTAGAAGGCCAAGGTTGAAGTTATTTCATAGGTTCCCCAACCAATAGATGTTAGTCGGTTATGAGCTTTTATGAGCTTGTGTAATTACTACCGAAGGTTTGTGAAAAGCTTTAGTAGTATAGCCAAACCTTTAAACCAAGAGTTCTTTTGGGATGAACCACAAGAACAAACCTTTTAAGAGTTAAAAGTTAGGCTTTCATCAACCCCATTTTGAGGCAACCATCTGAGGACAACCATTCCCATCACACACGGATTGGAGTGCTTTAGGGTTAGGAGTTGTGCTTACTTAACTTGATTATGATAGTCGAGAGTTTGTGGTGGCATATATTAGTCGGTTCAACAACAAAATGAAGGCCAAGTACAATTCATATGAAGGGAGTGCCTTATAGTTGTTTGGGTTGTTTCATCATTCAGATATTATCTTTATGGTAGTCCATTCGTTTTGATTACCAATAACTAGCCTTTGAAATTCCTTATGGAATCAGATTGACTCACAAGAAAAGTGGCCATGTGGGCACATGTCTTAGAAGAGTATGATTTGGATATAATTCACAAGCATGGTGGGGTTAATTGAAATGTTGATGGGTTGAACTGGAACCAAAGTTCCAACAAAGAGGATATCATTGGGGTTGGTTGGCATGGTGACGTGGATTTGGAGGTGGTATGGGAATGGCGTGCTTTTGCATACCTTTGTACCTTATTGAGGTGTTCTTGGGATGTATCTCAAATTAGTATGGATGATGAAGATCCCCATGATGTGGACATAGAGTCAAAGTGTAATGGTGCCCTAGATATTTATGATGATGCATTTGTCATTGCATATTTGCAAGCAAGAGAAGTTCCAATTGGATTAACACCCAAGGAAAAGGACCATGTTGTGCATAAGGTTAAGGGATTCAAATGGGAAGGTAATTCCTTCCTATGAATGTGGGCAAAAGGAGAAGTGAAGGTTGTGCCTTGCTTAAAGTAATGTGAGATCCTTATGAAGCATGTTCATGACGAATTGGGCCATTTTGGGGTACGACAAACACATAGTTTGTTTGAAACACAATATAGGTGGCAAGGGATGCAATTGCAAGTTCAACAATTTATTTTTAGGTGTATGGTGTGTGATCAAGTTCAAACATTTACACCTACACCCCACCTACGACCTTTACCAATTATGGGGCTTGGGTATAGATGAAGTTTGGATTTTGCGGGCCCATTGAGATTGACACCTTGATAGAACTGATATGTTTTGGTTATGATTGAACGTTTCTCTAAGTGGTTGGAGTTGGTTCCATTTTTGGATCGTAGCAATGAAAGAACAACATATGCATTTTGGGACAAGATATTTAGGAAGTTTGGGGCTCCAATCAAAATTCTCATTGACCAAGGTACATAATTTTGTGGGGAATTCCAAGAGTTGTGTGAGAAAGTATTGATTAATCATCGCACGACTTCATGAAACCATCCTGAGGCAGACGGGTTACTTGAACGGATGGTGCAAACAATGAAGAGAGGTTTGTGAAAATATGGTTTTCACAAGGGTGAAATTTGAAATTGGGATTTAGAGTTACCATGGTTAACTATGGGGTATAAGTTCAATTGTTAAGCTTCGCTTTCATCTTTTTCACCATACTTATTATTATCTGGTCGTGAACCCAAGTTACTAGCCTCAATTCAACGAGATATGATGGCAATAATCAACATGGATGATCTTAGTGTGTGAATTCAGGCATGTGAGTACTGAACCACCTTGTTCCGACATGTTATACCCATGGCTATGGAAAATCTGGTAATTGCCCAACATTTAAATACATTGTGTTGTGCCATTATACATGGAGGTGGTTAACGTGCTCATATTCGAAGGTTTGAACGAAAAGATTATGTCTACTTGCAAAAGACAACACCAACTACTTTGGATGTGACTGTAGGATGTGTTATTTTATGTGTGTAGAAGGTTTTACCTTTTATAATGTTGTTGTTGGGAGGCCGAGATGGTCAGACATGGAAGGATCGTGTGTGCAATTGTGTACCATGTCATCTTCTCATTGTGGATGGTCAAATGGACCCATCCTTAGTCTTGGTTCTAGGTAGCTTATGATGTATGTTGTGTGAGTAGGTTTCAAGAGCCGACACTATGTTGATTTGTGATAAATGTTTTTGAAGTTGGCATATGGGATGTCTCATGCCACCAATGGAAGAAGTGCGAATTGGCAAATGGTTTTGCCCTTGGTGCACTCGATAGACCTAGGTTCCTATAATCATATAGTAGGACTAGTCTAAGGTTTTCTTCCATGGTAATTGACATTTGATTGGGGATTTGAAGGATCATAGCTAGGCGACTAATGATGGGGCTCACATTTACACCCGGCTTGATGGTCCTTTTGCCTTGGAACGAAAATGTTCATCCATGGTAGATTTACAATAAGTAGTTCTATGATGTTATCTAACTTTGGGGGACCTCGACCCCAAATAGGGGGGCAATTTGGATGTGGTGTACCATTCAAGGTATTGTTATGTTATGTGTTGTGAGTGTGGTGAGTCTGCACATTAGCCACCACAATACACCACCAACTCTCTGCTCTTCTGCTCAGCATCATCAGCTGGCTCATCAAAACCAGAAATCGACATGGAAAATGAAAGAATCAGGATTAAAGATAACAAGCTCCCAAAGTTGAGAATTGAATCAAACAAATGGATTGAAATTCAGCTGTGCAAGAACTTGCAACAGATAAATTACAGTCTCCCATACTCATTCATGAAACTCCTACTGATGCCTCAGCTGTACAAACACAGTTATTCTAAAGAGTCTGCCTGTAACTACTCCTGCAATATCACTGTTGGGAGGGGCTGTTTGGGCACTATCCAACCTTGTGTACTACCTAGTTATAATGGCCCTTCAGAGAATGGTGGTCCTCTATCTTCATCCCTGAAGACAAAAGTGGAATTGGACATCTGTGCTTTGACCTAGTGATATATTTAGCCTGAAACTGTTTAGAGCTGCAATTCAGCACACTGATAGAATACCAACTGCATGGGTGGACTTCCATGTCAAGAAGCACCATTCTTGCTGGATCCAACCAAGATCCTGTGGATCAAAATGGTTGATTCAAATCTCCATAGAAGACTCACAGATGGCTTCTAGATAACAATTTCGAAGGAACCGATGCATACAAATTTGAATATAAAAATTGGCAGAAAGCCTCTAGTTCTACTTTGTGGAATAAAAAATAATCTACTCCCAGTTAGTGGGATCCTGGTTCTGCCATCTTACCGTACCAGCTGGAATGGGTCTGGGCTGAGAAAGAGCTGGCCTTGAAACTTTGAACCCCGCTGTGTGAGTAAACTGGCCAAAACCATCTGAATTTGTGCATGTCTTCCCCGAACAAGCTCTACACATGAAACCAGCCAAGGACATTTTGCTAAATGTCAGTTGTGAGGCACTTGGACTCCACAGATTAAAATAACAAATGTCAGAAGTGAGTACATCTTGAGATTACAGAGGAAACTCCTCAACCACACTTGCAGAAGAGATATGATCAGATATGAG
>Ga0209611_10003190_pt1 | contig 28621 bp, 15 predicted proteins | sample S1TSphgellanicum_3_FD_187693 | JGI IMG/M metagenome (GOLD analysis project Ga0209611, IMG submission 187693) | Host-associated microbial communities from peat moss isolated from Minnesota, USA - S1T2_Fc - Sphagnum magellanicum MG (SPAdes) (version 2) | ecosystem: Host-associated > Plants > Peat...
AAGGAAACATTGAACTAAAATGAAAACAAAATGTGTTGGCAAAAGGCAATATGAAAGCATGATAACATAATGTGTTATGCATGCCTTAAAAAATCAATTGATGATCAAATGATAATGTGTTATCAACAATTAATGTTATTTTGTTATACAAAACATTGAGTCACCATGAAATCCATTAATGTTTCCAACAAGCACCTAACAACCACTATGCCATTATGATATTTCAAACAAGTCATTAACTTACAATGAAATCCTAATTTATTTGCAAAAGGAATCTAGTGGCAATTAGTCCACATGTATACAATTAGAACAATGGATTATGTCTAACAATATCCCTGTCAATCCACAATTTCCAAATTATAACCCCATAATATTTGGTGGCACCAAGTTGTCACTACAAGAAAAGTTGTTTTTTGCAACTTGATTTCTGACTAGATTCTTAGTCATGGAAGACATTTATGATTACATGACTATGTAGTCGAATAGGACATGTTATTTAGGACACCTAGTCACAGTGTGGTTCAATCACAAGACAATTCGTGACTGTGACTTTTGCAACTATAAAATCATGGAGGTCATCAATGTTTGATGAAATTCATAAATTATGGCCATTGGATATAATTCATCAAATATGAAATAAATATGTTTTCCACCATGCCATGTAGACATGTGGCATGTAGACACATGGTATAAAAGCTAAGACCCAACTTATATGTTAGGAATGCACGCCCTAACCTACCTAGGAATGTAAGTTAACTTAGCTAGCAAGTTAAGCTAATTAGGCTAGTTCACTAAGTTGCAAGTGTGAGGACTTGAACCTTTCACCTCCATAGTGAAGGAAAAAGTCTTTAACCCCCACTTAACCATTGCACCACATGACTTTTACACGACAAAAATTATCACCATATTTTTATAAACATTTTTTTCTAACCTACTTTATAAGTTAGGTACTTAGGTATTTATGTAAGAATTTAGAACCTACCTAATAACCTAGCAGGTATTTAGTTTGGTAGGTAATAAGTAAGTAGTACCTAGAGGTAGTAATAAATAAGTAGTAAATAGGTACCTATTAATAAGTAGGTACCAAAGTAGTAGGTAGATATGTATGTACTACCTACCTACTAGGTAGGTAAGTAGGTACATACTACCTATTTAGTAGGTAGGTAAGTATGTACTAAATAATAAATAATAGGTAGGTAGGTATTTAGTAATAGGTAGTAGGTAGGTACCTAGTAGTAAGTACATAGTAGGTAATTAAGTAGGTATGTACTACCTATGTCTAATAGGTAGGTACGTATGTACTACATAATAGGTAGGTAGATAATAGGTAGTACTAGCCCATAGGTACTAGCTACTTTATAGGTAGCTAATAAATAGTTAGTAGGTAGTTAGCACCTAATTAAACTACTAACATAGGTAGGTTAATAATGTATGTAAGTTAGTCATGTAGTCACAAAAATAATCCTAATCTAATCACGTAGTCATAATGCAATTACAATGTAGTCACAAATTTGAGTAAAAGTATATGACTGGGGACATATGACTACATGAGTAGATTAAACATTAGTCGTAAATGTCCAAGTCATGAAAGACACGTTTTGACGTTGTGTGTATGGCACAATGGATCACATTGAACTCAAGTTAAAGCTAGACATGAAATAATCATGTTAAATCATCCATGCATCATAATTCATTAATAATTAAATAAGATATTTCACTTTTTAAAATTTTAAAATCTCAATCTAACCCTCTTATAAAAATGTTGAAAGAACAACATGTATTGAATTTGGCATTTGAATGGTCATTAGGAAGATTGTGCGTAATGTTACCAAAGGATTAAATTTTACAAATTTATAAACTCACATTCCACATTTCGGATGAATGCAAGGATTCCAAGTAAAGGATAATAATTTAGAGCAAGTAATGACTATCTATGTTGACCCATAAAAGTTCTCAAGGAAGATGGCATTGAAAGGAAGATTAAACATACTCATGTGAGGCATGTCATCTACAAGCAATGTATTTTCAAAGTTCACACCATGAAACATACCCAAAAAATCATCTAGGTTTGTATGAAAAATAGGCTTCTTAGGGAAGAAGTGGTCATTTTTAACACATAATGTCTAGTCTACTATTTTAAATATTAGCAGAAAATTGAAATTTGTTCCCTGCCTAGCAAAGTTTTTTTTTCATTGCCAAAGACCAAATGTACACCCTGAATTTCTTTATACATGTGGAGAAGAACTCTTTCAACCCAAGCCTCAAAACCACTAGGTGAGATGTAGTAATTTGACCCTCTCTAGTTGCCACAAGTACACCATTCAAGTCAAAAATTAAATGATATTTGCTCACCTCCATTGTAGGCCGAATTTCTTTTGGGAATCTAAAAATCATTGCAATTTCTTGCAAAGCTAGCTCAATATGTGAACCACAATGAAATGAACTCACATCATCCACAATATATGTGCAAACATTTTCATTTAATCACATCATGTGATTCTTTAATGATGAGGACATACATATAAAAACATGGGCCTAAGATTTCAGCCAATACAAGCATTTGGAACAAACCCTTCAAAGGATACAATACATACAATTGAATTATCATGATTGATCATTAACATTGTGGATTATAAACCATAGAAGGTTTTCCAGAACTCAACGTCTAGGTTTATTGTTCTTTGAACCCAAAAAATGTGAGGATGAACTCCAATTGGAGAATTACAACTTACATGTTGTCATGTTCAATGTAATTGGCATGTCTTCAATAAAATGTTGTAATGTGATAACCATTTCATCAACATTTTTAATAGAAATTATCTTCAAACATGTTATTTGTTATCTTATCATAAAATTCAAAAGTTTCTTTCAAATCACAAACAATCAGTTGATTTCATTGTACAAAAGGTAGCATTATATGGTGATTGTTGCAAGGTTCTAATAGCTTTCAAAAAAATTGTATCTACCATAGTGATATGCCACATCCTACCAAAAGGATTCCACTACAAAATATATGTAAACACAAATTCTCCTATCGAATGAGGAGCCTCCAAGTACAGGAGGACTAGCCACATTAATAGTGCAAAACAAAACCTCTACTTTACAATTCCAGTTTTTAATAACCATGACATTATCTATTGGGTTCATAATCATTTTGGTTAGATTATGGTTTATATTTATGGCATTTCCAATGTGCACACCCCAAGACTTTATTAAAAAACTTTGTAAGGCATTTATGGAAAACCAATGTCTTTTGCTTACTAAAAAGCAGATGATTATTCATCTAGCAAAGCTCATGCCCAAATATCTACAAATGTTTGATATTAAAATCTACATTTGTGATCATTTCATTCACGAAAATGAATATCTTGTAGGGCTTGTACACTTAATCCAAATATGCATTACTACAAATATGTGTTTTTAAGTTGGTCTTTCTAATTGAGTTTAGGCAAATTTTTAGTCACATCAAACAATGAACAAAATTGGATGTAGTCAAAATAAACCAATCATTTTTTACACAAATGTTACTAAAATTATATGACTAACATGATTAAAGATGATTGTTTGAAATGACTATGATGGTTGTCCAACATGACTAGAATGACTCTTTGACTATTAGGTGATGTGATATTACTACTTGTTATGTTTACAAGAAAGATGTCATCATTTTATTAGAACATAGATCCACAAATTTTAAATCTGTAAAAAGGATATGTTTTAAATTTCAAATATGATTACACATGATAACATGATTCCTTGACAAAATTGGGTTTTATAAAATTTGCAAATCTATAACATGCCATTTTTTAGAGATCATGTAAATTACACCAAATTTCATATGGAGAAACTATAAACTATCTATGGCTGCCTTTGATAACATTCATTAGGTGTAGTCCAATTATATGGAGGCCCCATCAATGTGTGCATGACATGTTGAACAATTTTTTGTGCCTCTAGATTTGGCTCATACATGTTGTGGAACACCTTCACAAATGAAATCTTGGTTGAGTTGTTTACAAAATATTTTGCATCCCAATTTTCACCCCATATGACATTTGCTAGCTTGCCCATCGAATATGCTTTAGGCTTCACAATTTTTTGGTGTTGTTTAACCATTTGTCAAAGGGAATTTGAAGTTCCTGGTTTGTTGTAAACATAAAATAATTATGGGGCCACCCACCAATGCACTTTCCTTGCATTGGTGGCATCTTATTCCTTAGCAAATCTATGCAATGATGACATCACACTACTAGAGATATGTGTTTTTACACTAGTTTTTTTTACTAAGTTTAATCATATTTTTACTCACATTAAACAATGGACAAAATTGGTTGTAGTCATAACAAACCAATCATTTTTTACGCAAATGTGACATAAAATGTATGATTAACATGACTAAACATGCTTGTCCAAATTGACGAAAGCTACTAATTGACATGGCAATATTAATTTGATTTTAAATTAAAAGTTATATTATTTATATGAATACATAATGACATTATAGAACTTTAATATTTTTGAACTATAGGTAGATCCAAAACACTACCACCACTACACCAAAACATGGAAAATATGACTATATGACTACCAGTTCATATGGCCCATGGTATTACCACTTGTCACAAAAAATGGCATAGTCATAAATGCCATTTGCGACTATGTTCTCCATGACTATAGGACATCTTCAATGGCCAAAATTTAATTCAAAAATATAATTATAATTTATTGTGATTAATGTCTTGTTGCCACATGGTAACTTAGAATGAATTAAAAATTTTATTAACCATTTTTGAGTGGACATGTGGCAATCTAAAATAATGAAATTATTTTTCCTACCCAATTATATGATGCCACGTGGTAGTCAAATTTTAATCAAATAATGACAGTTGGGACCTAGCCTAGGCCACCTACTCGGCTAAGAGCCCTATGCCCTAACCATAGGCTAGGTGACCTAGTCTACATGCTAAGCTAGGTGACCTAACCTAGGTGTAAAAACAACCTAGGCTATGTGCCAACCACCTAACCTTCCTCCTAGGAAGGCTACTCCACTAATATTCCCCTAGGAACTTAAGAAGCACATAGGATGAAAGCAAGAGGACTTGAACCATTCACCTCCACTTGGAGGGGCAAAGTCCTTTGCCATCACACGACCACATGTTTTATTTAACAAATGAAGGTATCACAAAAATATAAAAAATAAGTTTTTAAAGCCTAGATTAGCTAATGCTTCCTTAGGCTGACCTAGGTTGACCTAGGCTAACACAAGCCACCCAACAATCTAACTTAGGCTTCCATAGACTGTTTTAAGAAAATCTAGGTCTTCCTAGGCTAGACTTAAGCAACTTAATCTGCCTTGGGGTTATTTAAGTTAACTAGGTTATTTAAGTTTAACCTAAGTTAAACTAAGCTATATTAAGCTAAACTTGGCAATACTGAATTATATTTGGTCAAAGTAGGTTATATTAAGCTATACTAGGCTAAACTTGGCAAAAGTAGGTTATTTAGGTTAAACTTAACTATACTTGGCTATACTTGGCCATGATAGGTTAAACTTGGTTATACTAAATTATATTTGGCTAAATTATATTATACTTGGCTAAATTTGGCAAAAGTAAGTTATTAACGCTAAATTTACCTATAATTGGCAAAAGCATGCTATATTAAATTATATTTGGCTAAATTATGTTATACTAAATTAAACTTGACAAAGGTAGGTTATTTAGACTAAACTTGGCTATACTTGGCTATACTAAATTATATTTGGCTAAACTAAGTGAAACTTGGTAAAAGTAGATTATTTAAAGTAAACTTGGTTAAACTTGGTTATACTTGGCTATATTAAATTATATTCAACTAAATTAGGCTAAATTATGTTAAACTTGGTATCACTAAGTTATTTAAGCTAAACTTGGTTAAACTTGGTTAAACTTGACTATACTTGGTTATACTAAATTAAATTAAGTTAAACTTGGCAAAAGTACGTTATTTATGTTAAATTTGACTATACTAAATAATATTTGACTAAATTAAGTTAAACTAAGTTAAACTTGGCAAAAAGTAGGTATTTAAGTTAAATTTGGCTAAACTCAACTATATTCATTAAAATTAGGCTAAATCTCGCTATACTAAACTATATTTGGTTAAACTAGGTTCTACTACACTATATTAGGCTAAACTTGGCAAAAGTAAGTTATTTAGGTTCAATTTGGCTATACTTGGCAATATTAAATTATATTTGGCTAGATTAAGTTAAACTTGGCAAAAGTAAGTTATTTAGGTTAAACTTGGCTATACTTGGTTATACTAAATTATATATGGTTAAATTAAGTTCAACTTGGAAAAAGTAGGTTATTTAGGTTGAACTTGGCTATACTAAATTATATTTGGCTAAATTAAGTTAAACTTGGCAAAAGTAGCTTATTTAAACTAAACTTGGTAATATTTGGTTATACTAAGTTATATTAGGCCAAACTAGGTTTAAATTGGTAAAAGTAGGGTATTTAGGTTAAACTTGGCTAAATTCGATAATATTTGGCTATACTTGAATATTTTAGGCTAAATTTGGTCATACTAAACTAAACTTGGCAAAAGTAAATTATTTAGGTTTAACTTGGCTACACATGGCTAAATTAGGCTATATTTGGTTAAATTAGGCTATACTTGGTTATTTTCGATTCAACTTGGCTATACTTGGTTATACTAAACTATATTCGGCTAAAATATGTGATAGTTGGCTATATTTGGCTATACTAAACTATATTTGGTTAAAATATGTTATATCAGGCTATACTTGGCTATATTATGTTAAACTTAACTATATTAAATTACATTTGGTTAAATTAGGCTAAATTTAACCATACAAAATTATATTTGGTTAAACTAGGTTATTTAATTTAAATTCAATTAAACTTGCAAAATTTTGATAAAATTAAAATATTTAGGCAAAAATTGAAAAAAAAAATGTTTAGACAAAATTTGGTAAATTTTGGATATTTAAACTAAAGTAATCAAAATTTGGTTAAATTTCGTTAATTCAAGATATTTAGGCTAAAATATGTTAATTTAATTTATTTCAGTTAAATTTCATTGGATTGGATTACCTTAAAAAATTTAGGGCAAAATCAAACTATTTGTTAAATTAAGTTAACAAATATACATAGACTAAATGAAGCTACTTAAATTAAACTTATAAACTAAATTTAATGGAAGTTAATTTTAGAAAATAAAATTGAGGATGTTAAACCTAGATGTTTAAATTCAATCAAATAAAATGTAGAGGTTAATTAAAATAGGTTAAACCAAAACTAAACCTAAATTAAATGTAGGCCAATTTTTATTAAATTTATTTTTATTTTCATGTTTATTTTTTAAAATTATAGTTGGTAAACCAATGTCAACTATATTCAACATGATTATTAATTGTGTAATCATAATTCATAATCATATAATTACCTATATTCATATTTATAATCATGTAGTCTTAATAATGGTTGTAATCAAAATAATGACAACGATTAAAGTCAAAATATGACTACATGACTATACTTGGATAGTAATTGCAAATTGTCCTACTCATGAAAACCATGTTTTGGCATAATGCACCTTTAATCTCTGATTCAATGTTGCAAAAATTTTATTTATTTATTTATTTAAAACAATTTGGGCAAACATTATTAACAAATCATGTTAACCTACATCATATGCCTTTGAATCCCCAAACTCAAGATTTCTTTTAGTGTGCTCCAATTAAAGTTTGAACCCACAACCTTCTTAACCACACTCTAAGACCTTAACCACTAAACCATCACCTCACATGATGACAAAAAATGACGTCACAGAATACATAAACACATATTAGGAACAAAAAATTGAATTCATTCTATATCACTATTTGATTTAATTGATTTGGTAGGTTTATTAGTACATTGAACTTTGTAATTTTTTTAATTCAAGAATATGTGTAAATCATAATTGTTCTAAATACTCATTAATTAACAAATTCAAATGCATCATTTCAAACTTTGAATTGAATTATATATTCAAATATTATTTAAGCACATCTAATTTATTAACTTTCATGAAACTTTGTGATTTTGTTCCATTTCAAAATGTACAACAACTAAAATGGTTTTAAATATTTATTTTTAAAATTCATATGTAATGTCTGAAATATATTTATTTAAATAAAACATTTATTTTCACAATTAAATTGATTTTTAAAAAAAAATTAGATTCAAAATATGAACAGAAAAATTAAATCACTTAATTTAAAAATTCATATCTAATTTAATAAATCTTTAATTGAGTTATAATCTATAATTATTTAGGAAAACATAATTTATTATCATAATCATATTCAACTTTGTGATTCCTTTCAATTTCAAAAAAAATAAAATATTTGTTTAAAAAATTCAAGTAATATTTTTTTTGCATATAACTTTTGGGTACATTTGGTTTCCCTATTTTCATCATTGACTTCAATTTTTCAATCCAAACTTTTAGACATTCCATTAATTTACATGTTTTTATTTATGTTATGTATGTATCATAAATTATATTTTTATTAAAATATATTTAAAATATCATAACAAAAAAAATCACTTTTGATATTATGGTATTAAAATTTGTATGCCTTCAATCTTATCTCAAATTTTTGAATAAAAGTAGAAGAATTGAATTCAATGTTACAATAATTTAAAAAATCGATTTTACTATAATTTCATAAATTAGTTAATTTTTATTTTTCAAATTTTCAAATTTAAATGAGACGTGCATCGATTTTATTCTATTTTTATTCAATTAAAAGAAGTTACTTTATTTTATTATTCCATTTTAGTCATGGTAGTTGATCATACATAAATATGCATTCAACTAATTCATCACAAATATGAATTGAATGATGGAATTTGAATAATTCAAGATTAGCATATATATTTAATTAATTACTATATTTTTAAAAATAATTTTGATAAAATTAAAAAAATAAATTAATGTTCCATTTTTTCATTACTTTTCTTTCAATTTTTTTCCTTGGAAATTATTTATTTATTTGAATAATTAAGATTAATAATTGAAATCATGATAATTATGTGTTTTGTCATTTTTTTTGTAATGAAGTTTTTAAATTGAAAACAAGATTTTTTCCCATATTAATACCATGTCATTAAAAATAACATTATAATCATGTGTGTCATATTCCATAACTAATTTTAGTCATGTTAGTTATATTAGTCAACATATTCAAATCCATGTGAGCATCTACATTTACCACATGTGTAATGTATTGTATGATTTGACTATAATGCTAGATTTTTTACTCATAATGGACATTGCTACTTTTGATCTTAATCATGATGGACACATTTAATCACTTTAGACTACTAATGTGTTTTAAATATTGACTATATAGTCATTTTAAACATGATGCTAATAGTGTAAAAGCCATGTTGTAGTAATGTCACCTATTGTAAGCATTCAATTTCACCCCAATTGCAAATGGTTATGTACACACCATCTAATTTGTCTAGTGAAAAATGCAACATAATGTTGTCTTTGGACAAATCATTGTGCAAAATTCCAAAATGATGTACTACATTCAAAATGTTTATAAATGCCCATACCAATTTCACACCATTTCGCCTAAAGGTGACAAGTTGTGTTTGCCCTTCCATATTTAACCCCCTTCATCACAATAAGGTTTCATTATCCATAACACTACAAGCACTACAAGAAATCATGGTTTTTCAAAAGGTTCAACTTGATTAAAGTGTCCACATTGACGAAAAAGATATTCACTTTTATTAAAAGCATGGGGCATGAAAGACACATGATTCTTTTGGTTGGTTTTTTTTATTAAAGTGACCATTTTAATCAAGTGTTAAGTCGTACATCTAGTCAAGAAGGACAAACTTTTTAAATGGTCCATCAAGATGCCCATGGTTTAATCAAATCAACCATACTAAATGGCCATGCTTAGTCAAATTGGCCATATTAATTTGGTTAATTAACCTATTTGCTATCCTACTATCCTACTTACCTACCTATCTACTTAACACATACTTACTTACTTACCTAAATATGTTTTACTTACGTATTTACTTACTTAACACACACCTACCAACCTACCTACCTATAATTTACATAAATAGATATGAACATTTAAAAACATATGTAGGTAGGCATGTGTACCTACCTATTTACCTAGTTAGGTACCTACTAACCTACTTATGAAGTTCAAATGTTATTATACACATTGACAAAAAATTTCATTGAAGTTCAAAGATACATGTTAAATCCATTTGCTATCATATTATTTTACAAAGTGATGGGGTGGTTTGATGGCCAAAACATTCGTGTGGAGCGAAGGAGACCAAAGTTCAATATCCTTTATGAACATATATTATGTGGAGTATGTATATTTGTATATATACCTTGTACATGGGTGTAAATGTATACATAGGTGGGTTGTGAATAGGTAGATAGGAGGCCATGGTGGGTAAGGTAACTACTTACTATTTATTTATTATCTACATTTTTATATTTACAAATTGAGCCATTTTTTTAATTAATTTTTTTGAGCTACCCAATTTTTTGTTCAATTTGACTAACAAAAAAGACCATGTTATGGTTAGTCAAAACACCATCAATCAAGTTGGACGTGTTCAAATTGATTTGTCCAATATGACTAAGTGGTCAAATTGATCAAATGTCAAAATGATTGGTTTTGGTTTAGTTTCCCAATCAAATAAACTATGATTTCTTGTAATGAAGAAATTTTCAAATACACGACTGGATTTGCAATTCATTTGTAATTATAATTACCACATGTGATTTCCTATAATGTTTAATTGCCTTGGACAAATCACATAAAATTCTAGTACATAAGATAATATGTTGTAGCAAGTTGTAATGGAAGTCACATAAAGATGTGACTTACATGAACTTTTCATCCATCCTAACCAACTTATGTGGCATCGTCATTTTGTGATTGATTTTGTGACTTAAAAATGTAGTCGCATTATATACATTTGTTTAAATATTTATTATTTAAATAGTAAAATAATACTATTATATATATTATTGTTAATTTCATTAAATTCAACTTGTATAATGTTGACACATGTCATTACATAGGCTAGGTTTAAAAAGCTAGTTCAGGTTGCTAGGTAGGCCAACTATTGTGCCTACTTAAGGTCAACCTAGTAAACACCTAGCCTATGTAGGTGGGGAATATTCAATCAACATTCTAACATTAACCACAATCCATGTCATTTGTGGGGATTGATTCTTGAATGCCAAGGATGGAGATTAACTCTTTTACGACCAAGCCACCCCACTTGTTGTGGTAAAGAAGGAATGTGCATTATATTTAACCTACTTCATTTAAAACATTACACGAAACATAATTTTGGAACTTTGATATCTTATTACAATTTTGTCCAAATGACAAGATTAAAGTTTAAACTTAATTTTTTTCCAATAATGTACACACATATCATTTTCCTCTTAAAAATATAAATTGACTTGAAAATATATATATATTTGAATTTCATTATTCAATATAAGTTCAATGACCATTATGTGGGAAAAATAAATTCAATCGCATGATTTATAAATGGATCATAAATAAATTATAGTAAAAATATAATAGGAGTTCTTTTATTATATAAGAGATTAATCTAAATAATCAATTTAAACTTCTAAATATTAATAATGCCATATAATTAATTGATTTTATGGAATAAAATTTTATTATGTTTACACATATAATATTTTAAGTTATACTTCAAATTATAATAAAATTTTCATGTAAGAAAAAATTAGTTCTTCTCACATCTTAAACATTTATTCGACTTAAGAAATAATATTATAAAATTTTGATTATAATAAACCAAAATTGTATCAAAAAAAATGTAATTTAAATGTATGATATTAAATGGGTTACAATTACTCCTACTAACTAGCATATTCAATAAATAAATTACATTGCCTACTTAATATAGTAATTAATTCAAAAAATATCACATATATCAACATGATAAAGTACTTATTACTTAATCCACATACGTATGACCTACTTGCTACTTATTATCTACTACCTATGGGTGAATACCTACTAAAGTATACTAAAAAATTCGTCGTCAAACGTAAAAAAACTAGAATTTGTGACAAGTATATTAAAAAGTAGGTGATGCTTTATGGGATTCTCCTTTTGAACCACACAAAGGCATCACATGTGATATGTTGAAGTTTTTGAAATTTTCAAAAGTTGTATTAACCTTTTTGAAACCTATTTTCAATCTACTTTGCACAATTTGCTAGTTGGTCACGTTGTGAGAAAGTAAATTGAAAGTAGACCAAAAAATAATAATTTGGAAATTCATTCATATGTTGCATTTTGAAAGGGTTTGGGGCATGATTCAATAAATTAAACACATGCAATGCACTTTAGTATCATATCAAAAAAAAAATGTTTTGGATGCCAAATATGAGTTTATCGAAAATTTACTTTTGAAGGGCTTCACATTATCATAATCCAAAAATTCAAATTCTAAAAAATGTTTGTCAAGGTGCATAATGGCTCAAACATTAGTACCAAATCATTGAATTGTTTGATTTGGAAAATGTGCAATATCAACAAGAGTAATAAACTTGTAGTAAATAAATAAATTAGTGAGAGTAATAACATGTATCTTGGAATTCCCATATAAATGCCATTCAAAATAATAGTTTTAACATCTAATTGATGAATGTTAAAATTACATTGTATCACTAGTGCTGGTAAAACTATAATTCAATTGATTTTAACAATTGGTGGATATGTGTCACCATAATCCACTTTAGGAATTTTATTACACCCTCCAACAACTAAATGTTATCACATTAGATTCTCACTTAATTAACACCAATTTGGTTGCTATTCTTGTTCAAAAATATTTTATCAAATAACCAAGTTTTTTGCAATAGAAGCACTTTAATGTTCTTTTTAGTGTTTACAATTAAGATCATAAACTTTACTTTTAATCTATTCACCATGGTTGCAATTTTTCTTTTGTTTAAAAATCAATGTTATCCAAAGTTGTAAAAAATGGTGGGACATGCCATTTTTTCATTGGTTGTCACATTAGTGTCAATTTGGCAAATCAACCAAGTTGACCAAACATTCCCATAGTAAAAATGAAATGATTATTTTTCTCATTATGCCAATAGTTTTAATTACTAATTATTAATGAATTAATAATTATTTATAAGAATTCATATTTCATCAATAAATTATCTTTCGACTACATTCAAGTTGCTAGATTCCAACTTAAGTGTGGACTTATTACAACTAAAAATCTTGACCATTCAAATGACAATTGAAATCTAGTCACCATTTTTCAATGATCAAGATTTTATTTTTTTTCAATATTGGGATTAGATTCAAGTCATTGGAATTTGCACTACAAATAGGGTGTGGACTGGTTGTGACTAAAAGTCATGGCCATTCAAATGACAAGCAAAATCTAATCAATATGTTTTGACGGTCAAGATTTTTTTTTCCCACTTTTGAAACTAGATCCAAGTTGTTAAACTACAACCTAAGTGTGGACTAATTATGACCAAAAATCTTAGCCATTCAATGGTGACTAAAATTCAATTGACACTTTTCAATAGTCAAATTTTTTCATTTAAAAAAATAGTTTTAATCATCTATTTATTTATTTATTTATTTCATGGGTGTAGATTTAGGTCATTAGATTGTGACTAAGGTGTGGCCTAATTGCGACCAAAAATCTTGAATGTTCACATGGTGACCAAATTTTTGATAGTCAAGATTATTATTATTATTATTTTTGGTCTTCAAACTAGATTCAAGTCATTAAACTATGACCAAGTGTGGGTTGGTTGCAACCAAAAATCTTGGCCATTCAAATGGCCACCAAAATTCATAATAGCTTCAAATGTATGAAATATTGGCCACTTGAATCATTTGCAAGTATCACTTTGTTGGTGACATGAATGCTCACAATGAAAAGCTTCTTATGTTACCTAATAGGAGACAAGAATGAGAGTTATTGATGAAAAACAAGTGAGGAAAATTCAATGAACATCATAACTATACTCATGCAACTTATACACAAAGAAAGATGAAAATTGTGCCACATGGTTGTAACTTGTGCATAACTTCTAAGCAAAGCTACAAGGATAAACATTTTCTTCAAATGCCAACAATGATGTGTGCACTTTTTGTAACTAATTATCAAGTCTTTTTCAATATAGTAATATGTGGAATTTTCATATCAAGATGTTCCCATGAGATGTGCACTATTCCATCCCCTTGATCGACCACCCTTTAATCAAATGTACTTGTGAGAGATTAGATGATAGTCTTATTGGGACCAAAAGCAATGGGGATTTTTTCATAATGTTTGTGATGAATTAACACACCTCTCCAAAGTCAATTCAAATGCTAAAGCTTAAAACACATTTCTAAAATCTAGACCTTCACAGACCAAAATATTCTTGATTAAAAGATGTTATACACCATCCATTGACAATTTTGTTTTCTTTACAATCAAACTTAGAGGAACAATTTTGTCTTTAGATGAGTAGTTGCACAACATAGGTTACAAGAGTGGTAATCACACATCACTTGACAAATGATACACCCAAATAAACAATTGGTTAGTAACTAACATTTTTTTAAATGCATGATTATTTCTACTTGTGTCTTTTCATTAATAAACATGCAATTGTTTTGTCATGAACATGTTCACCTGAAAATCATCAATTTCATTAAATATAGGATGTTGATATTCTCCCACAACTTCTTTTCATTCTCAACCAATGTGGATGGCGTTGTGAAGATAATTTGTAGTTATGGCCGATAAAGCTATTAATACTTGGTAAAGTCTCCATCATTGAAAGCTTATAGTATAAAATATAACCACTCTGCACTTGTTCACATCATGTTTTTTACTTGCTTCCACATGCAAGCAAGTAAGCTTTTATTAACAAAACATTTATGCCATTGGCATTGTGAAGTCAAGTAATACAAGATGAATAGATCTACATAAATTGCACAATGAACACAAACACATAATGTGGAAGTTTCGGTCCTAACAAAATTAGGTGACCATATTCCAACTAATATTAAATGGAAGTTCTACAAGTTTCAATATAAAATTTTCATGACTTTTGCATAATTAATTTATTTACATAATTCATTGTTGCAATCATAAATTTGTGATGAAATGAACATGGTAGGCATCTCATACCCATTGTTGTCAAACCAATAAGAACAATTGATCACATGAAATATGCAAGTTCAATGAACAACCTTTGCAACGATATGATTATGTAAATAAATTAGTTTTGTATTTGATTAGTGACTCAAGTTATGATCTAGTGGTCACAAGATCATTTTGTCGTCATTAATTACCCTAGTTTGGATCTTAAGGCCATTAAATAATCATGTCCATGCTAAGTCTTAATTTTAACAATTTGGGGCCACGAGATCAGTACGTCCCTAAGGACTATCATTGGTAACAATTTGGTGACAACTAGATCATTAAGTCTTCCAATGCTGACCATGGAATGATCTAGTGGCCACCAAATCATTACATCCCCTTGCTCTAATGATGGTACTAATCTAGTGGCCACCATATCGTTAGGTTTTTTATTATTGACCTTAAAACAATTTGGTGGCCATCAAACCATTAGATCCTCGATTACTAACCTTGGAACAATCTGGTGGCCACTAGATCATTAGGTTTTCAATTATTGACCTTTGAATGATTTGGTGGCAACTAGATTATTACATCCATGAGAACTAACATTGCTAACGATATAGTAGAAATCATTCCATCCCCAAGGACTAGCATTGTGAATGATCCGGTGGTCGTTAGATCTTCAATTATGTGAAATATGGAGCTAACGATCTAATGACCACCAAATCATTTCATCCTTCAATCAGCCGAGCTTAAGGAAAAACCCTAATCCATCAACCTTAAAATCCTTACACCCAATGCATTCACATAAATGTTTTTTCATGAACCTGCAATTAACTTTAGAATCTTGGATTGAAATGCATAAACATCAACTGTAATTCATGCTTTGGTCGTGTGGTTTATGTCAAATTGATATCTACACGAAACTTTATTTCTTCCGTGCTGAAAGGACGAAAAGATTATGGCATGATTGCTCGAATTTTTTTAGCCCTAGTAATAGGACTTGAACTAATGTGAGTCCATCAATTTGAATTACCTACCTAGTGGTAGAAACTTTGGGTGCCACATTAGCCTCTTGTGCTATGAAATAGGAGGGGCAAAAAGAAGTGGCAAATTTTGGTGTGAAACTAAAATTGTGTGCATTAAAAAAAACATATTCCCCAACCATGGCATCGTGTGAGAGGCCATAGAATGACCTAGGAGGTCCTTCCCGTGATCCTAAACCATGTATAGGTTGGACATGACTAGTTGGTTGGGAAGACTTGCCTTTTAGATTAGCAAGTTGGGCCTTCAATGATTTGAATTCATTTTGCAAAGTTTGAACTTAAACAACATGGGCTTGAAGCACCTCCCTTTTATCAACATTGTGTTCCTTCTTATCAACGTTCTTATTGGAATTTCCCTTGGTGGGGAAATTTTAAGTGGAAGGTTGAGGTGTTTTGGCTTTGGTTAAGAAGCAATGGAAGATGTTGGCAGATTTTGCCATGGTAATTGGAGTTGTTACCATTCTGGGAATTTAGCAAAACAAACAACTTCCTGATGTCCTTCTTTCCCACAATAATCATAAAAAAGATCCTCAAAAGGAATGTTACATTCACTAGCTTTATGGGCAAGATTGCCACAGTAGTTGCAAAAAGGTAAGATGGGTGTAACAAAATGCACCGCTTTAGCCCTTGAAGAATAATGTGATGATCTAGTTGGTGCAATTGGTGGAGGCTAAGGCCTTGAACGTGATGGAGGCCTCATAGTATTGGCTTCATAGTGTGCATGAGCTAGTTCTAGTTTTTTAGAAATGTTGTACACATCCAACAAAGTGTATGAGTCTCCAAATTCAATAAAAACCAGTTGCAAAACCTACGCATGGAGTGTTGGAGTAACTTCCAATGAACGAAGATATCGATGGGTAGTTTCCAGTTCTGTGGTGCTTTGAATATCCTCTTTAAGCTTGAGAAGCCACCTATAAAGCATCTTGAGGGTTTCAACCTTCTACCGAAAAAAGGTGGTGAGTTGTAGAATTTTTTTAGAACTTTTAATCAAAAATTCCAGCTCAAAAACTTGAAAGAATTCCCCCATTAGATTAACAAAAGTTGGTGCATCGATGGTGAAAGGAATGTTTGTGTTAGCAATAATGAGTTGTTGAGGAAAAACATTTACTAAAATAGGTACTAGATCTGGATTATTGGGCACAATCCCATGGTGTGCAATGGTAGCTTATAGTGCAGCTTGAAAGGCGATGGCGATGGCTGTGGCATAAACTGGATTAGGGATTTGGGTGACATCCAAAATCCTCAAAAAATGTTGTTTGAAAACATTCAATGCTTCATAGTGCACATAACGGGCCAGTTGTTTGAATGCGAACGCCTCGGTGTAATTAGCACCATACTTGAGCTCCAATTCACAAACCACAATTGAGAAAGTTGCTTTGAACTTTTTCAAAAAAATGGTACGTGGCCTTCCACTAAACTTTTCAATTCTCCAAGAAGAACTACTGACCTCCATGGTGTATATGGGTGTAAAGGTAACAACTTGCAATGAAATATACAGTGATGGTGTGAAAGCAAGTGCGGTAGGAGGCGTACCCCACTAATTAACCCTTCCAAGTGGACCTTGATGTATCGTTGATGTAATGTAACTTGAACTTGAATTCCTAGTAGGAGTGTACTAGATGACGATGGCGCTGTAAACACTTGATGGTACCATTGTGAAGATCGTGAACTCAAAAAAGTCGGCTCAAATGATTGTGTGTTATTTCATAGCTAATACTTTGGCTCTGGCTGAATGATAGTGTTTTCATCATCCGAGGACATGGTGTTGTTCCATGCCCCAAAATTTTATAACAATATAAAGCAGTAGCTACAAAGTTCTAACACAACCATGCAATTAAATGCAACCGTAATGGAAACTAAAATGTGAAGTGTTTAAGAGACCATACCCTAAACAACTTTTAGTTTCTATAATCACTAGTGTTAAATGACAAAGTAGAGGAAGAAATAATTGTATATTTATGTATCAATAAGATTATGTAAATGTATGTATTAATACAAAAATAAGTAAATATACATATTAATACTAAATATGTAGATGTATGTATTAATATGAGAGTATGTAGATGTACATATTAATTTTATTATTAGTATTATTATTATTGTCAAAGTAATAATTTAAAATTTTAAAAATCAAAATTAAATTAAAATGTTAGTGGACAGACATCTATGGATAATGATGGACGAACGTCGAACAAACGAACGTCGTTAGACGGACGAACATCATCAAACAAACTGATGTCAAAGCCACGGTGTTGTAGAACGCCCATGAGCTCTACAACAATGGCGAACACAGTGCTGCAATTCATCCGAAAGCTCTAGTGTGCAAAAGTAAAAAAAAAAAATTATATATATATATATATATATAATTTTTTTAATTTATTATTATTATTATTTTAAATTTTTACATGACACTACACTTGGCTCCAACAACCTTCAAGTGTCTCCAAGGCTTCCTCTGCCTCCTTTTATGTCTCTGTGCGAAAGAGAAAGAGTTGTCTTTTCCACACACACATGCACGCACTCACGTGCACGCGCTCAAGTGAGTATTCTAAGTGATGGTACCCAAGAGCTTACTATAGATGTGACAAAGAGGTTGCAAGAAAAGCTTGGCATCACAACTGCTTCCTTCGCCCCTGCCAGAGCCGTGGCAGGAGGAGGAGGAGCTAAGGTTTCTACTAGAGTTGCTCCTATTGTGGAAAAGAAGATGGCGCTTAAGTTGCTACTAGTTTTCCTTCTTTTTCTACACTTATACTGCAACCACAATAGGAACACATGAAAGGAGAAGTAGCAACAACAATAACACCACCAATAGAAAAAACCCAAGAGACTCAAGAAAACCAAGAAAAATTTGCCATTTTCAACATTAAGTGATAGAAAGTAGTTTGTCTAGAATTAAATTGCAAAAAGGAAAGAAAATGTAATGTATGTAAACGGTGGCCATGTAATAGCTATCGTGAGCATCTAGAAATCTAGTGTAACTATGGAAGAAACTCTCCCTAACAAAGGAATTCTAAAAAAACTAACAAGAGAAGGGAAGAGCTTGGCCTTTTACATAACCGTCAACAAGTTGAAACCCTAAACAAGCCATAACCCTAAAACACCAAATAACGTACAGATACCTAAGAACGTACATTAACTCTAAGAGCATACATTAACCCTAAAAGGCATGATTGGCATGCCCATAATCGGCCATCATGTATGAGGCCATGCATACGAGCATGACATAATTCCCTTTAATGTATAGCTACCAAAAAATCAAGATTCATATGATTTTGTCATATGAATATGTTTTGTACACTTATATTATAACCATTCAATTTGATGAGTTTAAATTAATGTTGTTTAAAAAAAATCTGTTCATCATGGATTGATGTGAAATGTTTGATATTTACGATACATGATAATGATTTAAATTTATTTGCACATAAAATCAAATAATCAATGTAGTTGATTGAATTGGGTCTAAAATAATGGTAGTAGTATTATGCACTTTATTTGTTAGAAAATGGGAATCTTGCCAAATCAACATGGTGAGGAAATTTGCACTTAAAGATTTATCTAACCATAAGAAAAAATGAAATAAGTTAAGATGAATGACAAAAAAAGGATTTGGAGGCACAACTCCATGTTTTTTTCACACATTATGGATCACATTTGAGGTGAAATTGTTGACTATGGATAAATTAGGGTTAGGATGATTTACTTTGTCTTTTGAATAGTTTGATCACGTGTTGAATGCAAAATTGTCAATACAAATAACATGTCAAGATGACATTAGGTTGTTGTTGGAATCCAATAATTTATAACATCTTGAAGTTTGACCATTTGCTTGAAAACTTAGTGAATACTTGATAAGCAAAGATGTTTTGGTCTAATGACTTTGGTATTGTACCAAATACTATTGATTCCCATTACACTAGCATGCTACTCGATGCTCATTTATGGGACACATTGTGATCCCCTAAACATCCTACAAAATGGGGAGTTCACATCCTTGGGTGTCCACTTTGACCTTTATCATTCATTAGACATGAATGCCAATGGCATCAATACTTTAATCCCATATTATTGGATTTTGTGTGCAAGGGGGTGTCCAAGTTTTGGATCTCACAATTTACAACCCACCTTCAAACTCCAACATTACTTTCATTATGCATATGATTTTTTATAGGGGTCCAGGTCACATAATCAACATGCCTATGTATATGCCACACAAATGAGCAATGTATAATCCCATTCTAATGAACATTGCAAACAACCCAAATGGAAGTCCTAGTAAATAACAAATAATGTCAAACTTTGCATTCAATGATTATGAACTTTTAGAAAATTTCTTTCATCAAAGTCCAATGGTACAATTTAATCCTTTTTAATAAATCACATTGTTTGGTGATTAGTATTTTTTATGTTTCACATAATATCACAAATTTTGGTGATTTTTTTCTTAAGGATTTTTGTTGGGTGGAAACAAAAGGAAATAATGGGAATGAAAACTCATTGGATTTAATGGTTATATTATTGTTATTTTTCATGAATATAATTTGTTTCAAATTCCAAGTGGAAAATTGTACCAAGCCCTTTCTTCACAAAATTTGAAAATGTTCACAAATTTGCTATGAGTTGTGATTTTGACATGAAACTTGGTAAAAAAGACACACAAATGAAAATCATTCAAACATATGGATTGGAAAACTTGTTAAATACCATCATTGAACTTTGTGGGGGATTAAAAAAAGGCTTATACAACATGTTGAGTAATTTATTAATATGAATCATCCAAAATATGTTGACACTACATTGACAAGTCAATTAACAGCATAACAATGAATGGGCACATGTTATTGTGCTACCAAGGTGCCCTTATGAATGGAACATGCAATGCAAAATCTTGTGACTATTTTGCAACATATTAAGCGACAAAATGGTGACCCTAAATTGAACTCCAACTCCATGTTTTTTCCATTGTAAATAGGAGTGAATTATGGTGAAGAGGAGTTGTTAGATGACAACATTATCAACCCAATACCAATCTTACAAAGTTTTTTTTTATAATCAAAGTACTTTGGGCCACCAAGGCACTACTATTGCCAAGCTTCCACCTAGATTTTCCTTCTTTACATCCACTAGCACCTACACTCATTTCAATTGCTATAATTGTGACCTCCTTCCACACTCCATACTCATGTTCACCACCAAGTGGTGTAACTACCAATGAAAATCATTATTTCATGTGAATGCAAGTCAGACTACCTATTTCGTGTTTTGTAAATTATTGCACACATGTAAGAAAAATTATTTATGATGATTTCTTCACTTAAAAACCCATAAATTATAACAAATTTTGCTTAATGATGTGTTGCCATCCAATTTGGATGATGTCATGCATGTTTGTTATAATTTTTATACCAAACATAAATAGTATAAAACAATACAATATTAACATTAATAATCTATAATTTTGATAACTTTGTTTGAAGTTTCCAAAATCATAATCATGCAACTCAGTGACAATAAAATAAAACTAAGTTGAAAGATGTAAGTTGTTATATATCCAATGAATTAAAAATATTCACGCATTGTCAATTTTATATGTATTTTATATATGTATTCACCCATGTATATTTTTACATTCAAGATTGAATTATTATATTGGTTTTAAATTGATGAAGCATAGAGTGAAAAAAAAAAATCATGAATTTTGAAATTAATATGTTTTGTGTCTAGACTTATAATTACATACATTGATGATGTCAAGTCTAAATGCAAAAACGTCATGCTTAGTATAATATCATCTTGAAACAAATCTTCAAGTTTGGTACAAGACTTCTTCCCACCACATTATGATTGGTGAAATAATATTCAATAGTGAACTTGGCAATGTGGAACCCAATGTACTTAATAACAAAACCTAAAGTAAATCAATCAAGTGAATTACATTGATGTACAATTGAAATGGAGAAATAATATTTAATTATTTTAAATATAATTTACTTGAACATTGTCATAATCCATCAATGTCGTAATTATTCCAATGACTACAAGACATTGATCATTATAAAATATTAATATTATTCTTGTGACATTGAGTTTTGATTTTTTTTTCCTATTTCCACTTAGTGGTAAATTGGGAAATTACACCAATAAATAAATCGTGAATCACTTATAAGAACAACCTTGAACTTTGTCAAACTCAATAATTTAACCCGTTTCCAAAAATAATAAATATATAATAAATTATATATATAATTAAATTCATACTAATATAATTTTGGAAATAAATAAGAAACATGGAAATCAAGTTGAAGACTGATATATTAATCCCAACTAATATATGTTTTCATATATTAAACTCCATTTATAGTAAACTCTTTCTAAATTAATATTGTGTAAACTAATATTCTCTCTAAACTAATATGCAGGCACAGGCCCGTGGCGGGCCTCATACTTAATCTAATAATTCTCCATAAACTGATATTCAATATTTTTTTCCGGTCCCATAACATTTTATAAACTAATACATCATACATATGGCACCATATATAAACACATACATCATTCATAGTGGTATGAAAAGTTCCTTTCTATGGCATTGTTCTGCTCCTGTTTTTGGGGAAAGGGTTTGGACAAGATTGACCAACCAACTGCCCACATCCCCTTTTATAGAGTGAAGGAAGGTATTCTAAGAGTACCCAAAGTGCAGCTTTCCACAACATCACTTTCTGCCAAGATTTCTACCACTCATGTCATATGATTTTCTATGTGCTTCTTTGATCCTCCACCAAGCTCCACAAGGTTCTGTTACCTTCCCCAATTATCCATGACCTTGTACTAACCTCCATGACCTTCCATGTTGCTCTGGCAGGTTCCGGAATGATTTTTGTTAGCCCCCATATAATTTGTGTAAACTAATATCCTCCATAAACTAATATCTTCCGGCTGGTCCCAAGGATATTAGTTTAGAGAGAGTTTACTATATATGTAATGTTATAACAATTCATCATTGTGTTGATTTGCATGGTGATTTATTCAAATAATTTTGATAAATTTCAAAAAATCATGGTCATCCAAAATTTCATTTGGGTACATTTTTAACTTCAAAAGTAATTCTCAATTTTACAAAGCAATATTATTAATTAGCCTTACATTGCACAATAACTTTTATTTGTAAAGTGGTTTTAAAAATTGATGTTTACATTTTATCCAATAAAAGATAATATTCGAAAATTTCTACCCAAATTTGCAAATAAGTATATTAACAATTTTTTTACTAATTATAGAGGTCCATGTCTATATAATTGATTATTAATACCTGGGAAATAATTGTGCAAAGAAACTTATTATAATGAATAACATTAATATGTATCTAAATAATCCAACAAATTATTTAATAACCAATATTGAAATTATGTTATGAAATGTTTATTGAAGTTGACAATTAACAACAATGTTGACCAGTTATTGCATATAAATCTTGTAAACTAGCAAGCTTTGAATTTAAATGTCCGAAACTTAAATGGATGAAAGAAGGTTAAAACCCATTTGTCCATATAACATCATCCTATTTGTTCAATTTGGAAAAGAGGTGGGAAGGAACATTTCAACTTGTGAAAGTCATCATTTAAGGTCTTTGGGTGTCTTTCTCTCAAAGGGAAGTCTCCAACTTTTGGAAGTCACAAGTTAGGGTTTCCAGAGGTCTTTCTTTCCTTTAATGTCAATGTGCTCAACTATCTCCTTGTTTATTCTTTTCAAATAATTCCTCCCCGGCCATAGTTTTGTTTCTCTCCTTGTTATCTCTTCCCAAGTTACTCTTCTTCTTTCATGACACCAAGCTTTTTCACTTCATCTTTTTATTTGTCTCATTATCATCTTTTTCTTTCTTCTAGTTTCAAAAATTCCAAACAAGGCCTTCCATAACTAGAACATCCAAAAGTTGTACAAACTAACAATGTTACGTGGCATCCAAAAGTTGCAAAAGCAAACAACAATGTACAGTGTTTAAAGGTTACAAAATCAAACAATGTTACTATGAATGTTTTCTACACATTTCCTTTTTCTTAAATTTTATTATAGTCAATCCTACAAAACACAATGATCAACAAGTTTTTCATTTGGATTTCACCTCTACACTGAAAATGCGAAAATCACAGCTTCTTGTCTTTTTTTGTGAAATAGGGTCATGTACAAGTATTTAACCTCTCAATGCTTCTCCTCCTTTTCCATTCTTCTTGTATCTATTCTAATGTCTACCCACCTTATAAGGAGTAATAAGTAAACATCATGTCTCTCGAATGATCATCCAATAAGCATAGTGACGTGTTAGATGTTATCTCATTCTGCATTTTGATTTCCTCCACATAGTGTCTGCATTAGAACCCTTAATCACTCATCCAATTGAATAGTAGAAAGTGGAATTTACCAAAAGTCATTAAGCAACAAGAAAACTAATTGCCTCAATTTCACCCCATGGACTTTTTACCATTTCCACTGTCCATGAAACATGTTTTCTTCAGAGCTCACTTCTATTGTATCATTAATTTATTTCATCGATTTCTCTTTCATGATCTCAAGTTTTGTAGTCGATTCAATAACATGACATGAATCCACAAATTGAAATCCTCAGAGTAAAATCCTCATAGTGCCAAGTCCCCATTACCTGACCATTACACAACCGATGGACAATCCTCAGATATTGTGAAATCAAATGGTTTGGTGATCACCACGTTGACATTTAAGTGGAAAGTTACTTCCAATTCCATCTCGAGAAAATAATTAGGCGGTTACCTAATCATCCATTTCATAACCATTTCTGGAAAACGACTTAGTGACCGCTAGATCACCAACTCAAAGCATTTGTGAGAAAATGATCTAGCGATTCCTAGATTATCATTTCGAAACAACTTTGAAAATGACCTTGCTATTACCAGATCAATAATTCGAAACCTTCATGAAAAAATGATTTGGTAACTACTAGATCATCATCTCAAAAACAACTCAAAAAGAGGACCTGGTGGTCACTAGATTGTCATTTCAAAAGAAGCTCGAGAAAATGATTTAGCGCTCTTTAGATTATAATCTCAGAACCATCTCAAAAAAACGATTTGGCAACTACTAGATCATAATTTTGAAAGCATCTACAAAAAACAATTTGGTGGCCACCAAATCATAATCTCGAGAACATCTCTAAAAAATAATTTGGCAATCGCCAAGTCGTCATCTTGAAAGCATTTTGAAACAACAATTTGGCAACTGCTGAATCGTGAACCCCAAGATAGTCCCGAAAAAAACGGCCATGAGATCGTCCTCTTGCTACCATCCCGAGAAAATGACCTAATGGTCGTTAAATTGTCATCACATGACAATTTAAAGGATAACAATTTAACGATCACCGGATTGTAAATCCTAGACTAATGGAGTTTCTCTCCAAAAAATCAAGGATGACAATGGCAAGCTAAATGGGTCAACCTTTATTTAAAAGGACTTATAGGACATTATCTTCAACTAGATTTCAATGCCTTTTTACATATGTCCTTGGGTATATTAGATATTTTAAGGAATGATAAAAGTCATTATAGAGAAATACTCCAATTGATTGTAAATCTTCAAATTGAACTAACTAGTACCTTATAACATTATAGACTATTGTTAAATGATAAATGATAGAATCCAAATTGATTTATTTAATTAAAGACATTCATTTGATTTCTGTATCTTATGCTTTCGGTTGAATAAAAACATTATATTTCAAGAGTGATAAAAACCATGGAAACATTGAATTTCAGAGTTCTAGTTGATTTGTGGGAATCATGGGACAATCGTGGAAAACTTCATGTCGGCTACAATGTTTGTGTAGACACATCTACTCTTTCTATCTATGGGGCCCAGGGACCTGAGGAGTGTATCATTGTTTCACTGGAGACTATTTTCTTTTCGTACCACAAATGGGTACTTTATAGCCTGACTCCAATGTTGTGGAATTTCATATTAGCGGTAGGAAAAACCTACTTTTGGCCAATAACCCAATTGACTACTAAATTGGAGCATATTGGAAATGAGACTATCAATAATCTTATTTCAAGAAGGGTGGTTTGTCTAAATGCGGTTCGGAATGTTGGCAAAGCTAGAAAACACCAAAATGATCAAGTTTCTACCCAAGAGCTCCCTGCATTTTTGAGGGGTGAGTATAATGAAAGCAATGAGTTTCTTGGTGCTAATGAAAATAATGTGGCAAATTAACCTAATTTAAAAGACATGCGCCAAAAAGAAGCTCCACCAATACGGCTTAATAGTTAGTGCAGAAAGTAATGCAATTTGTTTTCTTTGCGAGAGGTCGTGTTATGGCGTGTGATCTAAAAGAAGTAATTTGGATGACATTTTTGAAGATGATCATGTCAATTTGACCATTCTCAACTATCTTGGAAACATTTCAATGGTAATGATTATTTGGAAATGGTCGTTAACTTAGATAACTATGGAGGGATTTTTGTTGAAAGAGCTCTTCTTTTCATACAATGAAAGTTACGTACCTGAAGTGGATGTAGAAGGAATGATTGGTGTGAAGAAAAAAAAATAGCTTCAATAAAAGAAAACGAAAGGAGTTTGTGTCTTTAAATTTCGTCTCAAGGATAAAGAAGGTGCTGAGTGAGGAATCATGTCATGGTGTCGGGGTGGCACTTTGTTGTTCCTTAAACTACTACTAACATTTCCTTCACAAAATGACGGGATTGCTTAAACACGAATTTTAGAACAAGTTGTTTGAGGAAAGATCCGCCCACACATTGGATATTCCAAGAAGGTTGCATCAAAGAGGAGATTGCAACTGTGCAAAATTTGTGACGCTTCAAGAGAGGGATGTTTACAAAAACTACTTGATACAAAATCATGGGGATTTCTAGGTCAACTTACATGAGTTATAAGTAGGAAAGCAAAAGAAGGTGTAGGATTTTACCGCATCGAAATAAAGGGAGTCAAAAGTAGCGCCTTAGCGATATAGGCTAAATCAAACATTTAGTCCTTGATTGAACAATGTGCTAATGTCATGTCACATCAAATGAAGGGCATTGGAATAGGAGACAAGATATCTGTCTCTTTTTTCCAAATACGTGGAAGACAATGTGGGAACATAGTGACCAAGTAAATGTGGAATGATTCATTTTCGTTGTGTTGTATGAAAACATGTTGTATACTTCTCAATTAATGCTTCATCTAGTGGCCACCAAATCAAATAATTATGTGGTTATTATTTTGTACAAGTTGATTATTCACATAGACTTGGACTCCTATAATATCTTGATAGTTTGTTGACCCGATGGCCACCAGGTCTACAAAGTTACATGGCTTTAATTGAAGTTGCAATAAACATTGAACGTTCTTGTTTGTTTTTTTTATAGTTAGTTTCTTCACACACTTTTAAATTAGCAAGGAGTTGCAAATCGGAAGTATCTTGTAGTTTGCTACGAATCGATTGAAAAAAAAAACATTTGAATGTGGATGTGCATAAAAGAGGATTTGTTTTTGCTAAGTGTACCGTTTGTGAATCCTTGAAAGATTTTATATCCAAAGTAGGAAAAAACAACCCTAGTGTGAAGGAACATGAGATTAAATTGAAGAAACATAACATTCACCAAGAATCTTGTCAACGTTTATATCCCACTTGGAGAGCTGAATCTAGGCAATCTAAAGAAGATTTCTTATGTGTAATTAATTCATGATGAAATGGACCAATTTGAAATAGCTCTTCCCTGGCTTCAAGTGAAGAACAAAATGGTGTTTAGGCTAGGGTAATTGCTAGTGACATTGATTGGAATGATTGTTCATGGCCATGGGGACAAAGCTTTCACTCAATATTCTATTGAACTTTAGCCCAATGATTTTAATGTCACAATACTTTTGTACTTGCTTCATAGCCTTGAAAAGGAACCAATTAGGGAGTTACAAGTTTTGTTTGAGTTTGAACCCCAAAATGCATTCTTCCAACAAATCCTACAAGGAAGTTCTTATTGTTCGAATATTTTGAAACTTGCAAACAAAATTGTAGATGTGAAGCCATTGTTAAGGAAGTTGTTTCTTCATATGGACAATTGTGTGAAAGATAACAAGAATTGTCCCCTGCTAGCAATTCTTTCCTTGCTAACTTCTTGCAAAGTTTTTGAAGAAATTCAATTAGGGTTTCTTGTAGTTGGGCACACACATGAAGATATTGATGAAAATTTTAAATATTTGTCAAAGAAATTAACATAATAGAATAATTATGTCATGGTGGATTTGATGAAAACATTCATGCTTTCCCAAGATCATCCATTCATTTCACAGCTCATTCAAGAAATCCATGATTTCAAATCTTGGGTCAATGGATATTTGAACGAT
>Ga0209611_10003192_pt1 | contig 28616 bp, 21 predicted proteins | sample S1TSphgellanicum_3_FD_187693 | JGI IMG/M metagenome (GOLD analysis project Ga0209611, IMG submission 187693) | Host-associated microbial communities from peat moss isolated from Minnesota, USA - S1T2_Fc - Sphagnum magellanicum MG (SPAdes) (version 2) | ecosystem: Host-associated > Plants > Peat...
CATATAGTTTCCATAATAGCCACTGGTTTTTTTTGTGTCTCTTGCAATACCCGCATATAGGTCCCATAATAGTTGCTGGTTTTTTTCATTCTTTGCAAAACTTACATTTTGTCATAAAATTAATTTTAAATAATAATTAATTTAGGTATATAAAAAGACATATTTTAAGTATCCATAACACTTATTTGTTATTTTGAAATGACATTACATGCGAGTTTTGCATTCAGGGTTTAAGGTTTACGGTTTAGGGTTAGGTTTTCACATAAGGTTTGCTTCTTACCTTTGTGTGATAACTCCAACCTAATTTTCCTAATCTCTTTGAAGAAAATATATAATAAGATTGTATTAGACAGGCTCTTCATTTTCCTGAGCTGCTTTCCCTACTTTTGGAACCTCTGGTTTGGTGTCACTTGATGGCTGTTGAGCTGAAGCTCTAGCAGCTGAAGGAATATTCTGTTCAGAATATTCATCCTTTGGGTCTGCCAGTTGGCCCTGTTCAGTCTTCACTTCAACCTGTAGGAACTGCAGATGATCCACCACACCACAAGACCTTTGAAAATCATTGGGTTCAGCCAAGTTACAAAGGAAAACAAATCTCTGGAAATCTACAAGCTCAGTGCAAATTTGTGAGAAACTAGGCCAATTACATGGATCTGTATTCCAAGGGATACCTATGTGCAATCCATCATCAGCCAAACCAAGCAGTCCATAGTTCTCAGGGTGAAGAGGAAGCATCTGCCATGTGCTTTGAGATAATTCTTATCACTCTTGCAAAATGTGATCAGGTCAGACTCTGTGAGATACCTTTGCATCTGCACCATCAAAGAGCTCAGGAGCTCTGTACACTGGTGTCCCAACATTTGCTGTCTGGCTTCTGGTTGTGCAGCTCATTAGTTTCGCCTTGGCCATCCCAAAATCTGCCAATTTCACCTCAACATAACCCATCTCCACCAGCTCAGGGACTGGTGTGGGAGTCATGAGAATGTTAGAAGGTTTTATGTCTCTGTGACCAACACCTCTTTCATGGATGTACTTCAAGCCCCTTGCAATCTGAAGCATGATGTCCAATGCTACTGGCAAGGTGAATGGCAACTCGTTGTCAGGAGAGATTCTGCCCTGTATGAATTTGTTAAGGTCTGTAGACATAAGCTCCAACACCAGAGAGCAGGACTTTGGCTGGATTGTGCAGAAAATCAATTGCAAAATGTTGGGGTATTTCAGATTTTCCAAAATGGCTGCATCTTTGTCAAGCTCAGTTTTCTTTGAAGCAATGAAGGTTTTCATTGCACACTCTAATTCCAACCACTTTGACTTGTGTACCACTCCATAAGCACCCTGTCCCAACACAGACAAGAGTCGCAGTGTGCTGTCAACCTGTGTGTTCCAAAAAAAGGGTGCAAGTCTGCCTGAACATCTGAGTCACTGATTTGCAAAGGGTGCCACTGCAACAGATGTGTTGCCAGGCCAAATGGTTCTCATGCTGGCAACTTGATATGTATTTTGTCAAGTTTGCTACCAGCTATTCCCCATCCCAAACAGCTTTCCTCTCCAGAACATTATCTTTCAGGAACCAATTGAGTTCATGCCCTCATGACATTCTCCATGTTGTCTATCAGTGTTGGGCAGTTCTCTCTTTTCAGGCAAACCTCGGTTCTTCAATTCCAGTCATGCAGATTGGTGGGATTACACAAGCAGCAGGAGATCTCTTGCCTGATGAAGTAGATCTTCAGGCTCCATCACCATTGAGGTTTGATAAATGCAACTTTCTCATGGCTCTCCAGTATGAAGTCTGGTATTGCTCTGGCCAGAAGAGTAGGTTGAATGGTAATATCAGAGGAGGGGGCTTGTTTGACATTTTTGAGCATAGACAGCCCAGTGGCATCTTTTTATTGGGTGGGCTTTTAAAAGGTGTGCACTTAATGTCGTGTAAATGTCTTTACAACAGTTTTTCATCAACTGCATCAGCTGGGATAGGAGATATAGCAGCAGCTCGCCAAAGTCAGGATTCCTCCCTCATTCTGACATCCGAAGCAGTTTCATTTCTGTGTTCAGGCTTCAAAAATGTTAACATGAACATTCTGGTTCTCGTTCTGGACCCCAGTCCTAGTTCATTTTTCACCGAAATCCTGGAATTTGCTCCAAATTCAAGCTCCTTCACTCTGAAACCAGAAAACCACAGCTGCATAAGAATATACAGCTTCTGGGATCACTAAATATAAATTCCCAAATGTGCTCCAAGATGCAAGTTCTCTCACTCTGGTGAGACGAAATCTGACTGAATATATTGTTCTAAGGTAATTTCCAAAATTCCCGCATCTGCTCCAAAAATCAAAGCTTTCTCTACACTGGCTCAGTACAAAACTCACCCGCATGTATAAGCTTGTGGAATCACCAGACTTCTCGGATATGCATTTCAATTCAGACTCTCCCTGAATCCCAGGATCGCTGGAACTACAACCTCCAGTTTCTTCACGTCCGCTCTTGATGTGTGCCTTTTCAGATCAGCATGCAATGAAGCTGGAAGCGATGCTGAGGGATCGCTAACACATAAGGCACAAACGATTCAGAAATGCACAAGGACAGAGAAGGCACAAGTAAACAATCACCGACAAGAGGTTTTAGTGTAACGACATGCGTTGGCTCAAAGCGCGTGCTACCGGAATTCTGGCTGCAAAAAGAACAGAACGGTGCTTACAGAAGGGATTTCGAGTGCCGACCCTCACAGTGCCGGGTTGTACAGAGAAGAGGCCGGAAACAAACCAGGAATCCCACCAGCTTGTTCTCCCCTTTGACGATTCCTTGGCATGCTACTGAAAGGAAGCTTGTTTCGGAGCAGCAGAGGTTAATTGACAATCGAAGAGGAGTCACGAGAAACCGAGACAGATGTAGTGTTGTGACCTACGATGAGCGGAAGGCGAAAAGTTAAGCCGGACAGGCATAATCCGGCGCTTGATGTGAAAGGATGATCATCCACAGTGTGTTAATTAGGTTTAATTTTTTGTTGTTTGTCTGTTTTGTTTTATGGTTGCAGGCTGCATTGTGTGCGCGCGGTCTGTTTGGTTTTTGTTTGGAAGCTCAAGTGCTTATCTCCATTGTTGCTTGCTCTTCATTGCTGTTTATGGAGTTTACCTTGGATTGGCTCGCTGGATTGTGTGACGGCGGAAGGTGTGCGCATGCTGACTACAAGAAGTGGTGCTTGGTGCAATGCCGGGCAGACTCACCAAGATAAGCCAAGTTTTCTGTTTGATTTTCTGGAAAAGTATATGGCTGTTGTTTTCAATGTCTTTGTGAAATGGTGGTTAGGGAGGAATGCTCTACCATAAAGTGAAGTCTTCTTTTCTGGAGTAGTAGAATTCCGCTGCGCTATAATCTTTAGAAGAGAAGCAATGTGTTTAGTTTGTAGAATGCTAGGGACTGATTGAGGAAATGGATGAAGCACCATAGAGGTTTGATGAGCGGTCTGTATGGCAGATTATTGTGGGGTGGAATGTAGTTGGGGTTCGCTGTGGGACATGCATCGGGGTTCATTTGGATGGGACTGAGTACCTACTTGTGTGGGGAGCTCAAAAGGGAATTGGGAAAACTGAGAGCAGACCTGGGACTTTGGAAGAATTTATGACTGGGTTGTTTGGGATTCCATTCTCCTTCATATATCTTTTCTGGGTGAGACACAAATGTGATGGGGGAATTCTGTGTTTGTTGGGTTGGGATGTCAATTGCCAATGAAAGACCAGTGGGCTCGTGAGAGAGAAACCAAGAGAGTGCTGATTCCTCAAGGTTCATAGAATATGTTCTGTAGAGAATTGTTGGAGAGAATGTGTGGGAAGAATAAGTGACTTATGTAAGCATGTCAATCTATTTACTGTAGACAGCGGCTGTTCACAATTTTCTATCTTAGGAATTGGTGTGCAATAGAAGTATTAGACACCACTTTTGGCTACATTGTGTCCATATATGCACGTATGTCCAGATCGGAAAGCGTGTCCACCCAAACACAATTTCGGGAAACACTCTCTTGCATCCCACCGACGAGGGAAATCAAAGTCAATCAAATGCAACAAGGGTCAAACTAGCCTAATTTAGACTAGCCTAGGCCTCTTAAGGTTGACCTGGGATAACCTAGCCTTGAAGCTTAGGCTGACTTAAATTATCCTAAGTTAAACTTAGGATAACCTAGAATACTTAAATTGATCAAGGCTAGTTTATGCTAACCTAAGATGACCTAGATTTTCGTAGGTTGACTTTATTTAACTTAGGCTAGCCCTACACTAACGTAGATTGACATTAGTTATCGTAGGATGTTGACTATTTAGACTAAATTAAGTTGACCTACTTGCTAACTCAAGTTAAATTTATGTTAACCAAAATTAAACTTAAATTAAATCTAGGTTAACACCTAAACTAAACCAAGATTAAACCAAAGCTAAAATTAAATTAATCAAGGCTGAACCTAAACTAATCGATGTTAAACTAGACTAAAAACCTAGCTTAGCAATCAAAGCTAAACATTAATTAAACTAGCTTAAACATAGGTTAATTTAAGCTAACCAAAACTAAGCATGGGTTAACCAAGGCTACACTAAGACTAAACATAAACTAACCTTGATCAAACCTAAATTAAACATAAACTATCCAATGTTAAACTTTAAAAAAACTTGGTTAAATTTAGGTTAAACCTAAATTAAATCAATATTCAACCTATTTAAACCTAGGTGAAAACCAATATTCAACATTGGCTAAATGTAGGCCAACATGCTTCAACCTAAGTTAAACCAATGTTTGACCTTGACTAAACCTAGGTTTAACAAAATTCAACCTATGTTAAATTTAAGTTAAACCTCGGATAATCATATCTAAACCTAAGTTATCCAAAGCTTAATGAAAATTAAATCTATGTTAAAAAAGGTTAGACCAATGTTAAACTTATGTTAATTATCATATGTTACCCGAGGCTAAACCTAAGCAAACTTCAACTAAACCTATGCAAAACCTAATCAAACCTCAAAATTTCAGGTTAAACCTACAAACTAACCGAAGATAAACATAAATAAACTAAAAGTAATTACCAAAGTTAAATATAAATTAATCTAAAACAATTTGGTTTTTTTATTTTCTTTTGAAGAATGGACGAAACACACTAAAAAAATTCAAAAAAAATCCCAAAATGAACCTTCAACCAATGTATAATTGACAATATAACCCATGAATTTCAAGTATTTGAAAAGCAACCTCCATTCATGACCAATGGTTATACCCCAAAAATTATTGATACCCTAATTGGGACCCTAACAAAATTAAATACAAACTCAATAGTTATTCAAAAATCAACAATAAATCAACATTGGCATGTGCATGATGATCATGTTAATTTTTATCCTACTTTTTATAACTAGTAAAACAAGGTCAAGAAAACACATGTCATTTTTCTTTAAATGACTATTAAGTCATGTAAGCATAATTATAGTCATGTAATGATATATATGATTATATAATTGTACAAATGTCAACAATCCAATAATGGGTCCATTCACAATTGGGGTGCCAAAAAAGAATGTTTAAGTTTTTAAGAATTAGACAGGACAACTTCAGATTTTTTTTTATATCTCACATTATTATAATTGTAGTGAATTGTTGTATGCCAATAGATAAAATGATGTCTTGTTAAATTAACAAAAATATTTTAAAATAATTTGGATACTATGTAAATGTCATTTTCATTCCTATAAATTAATTATTTCAAGTGTCTAAACTATTTTTTAAAAAAGGAATAATAAGGAATGCATAAAAGTCATAAAATTAATTTCAAACTTTTATACAACAAAAACATGTCCTTTTTTATATGAATACATGTTCACTGGGTGAACTTGATGAAAAATCCAAATCATACAAAAATGTCAAAGTCTTGAAATTTTGAAGGAAAAGGCTACAAAGCAAAAGACTCATTTAAAAAACCATTTTGATTAAAAGAAATTATGTTCAATGGTTTCAAAATGTTTAGTTTTAGGTGTAGGTCACATGTGTAAAAAATGATCTTGCCAAAAAAAATAGTGGTTGTCCATTGAAATTCATTTCGAAAGTCTTTGGGATTTTCTACATTTCTAGCTATAAACCAAAATATTCACACACAATTACATATGAATGTGAAAATTCACCATTGTCACATGAATTATTTTAAATTGGAGTAATCAATTTTTTTCTTTTAAATTTATCTCAAATAAATGTTATTTGTAAAAAGTAGCTTCATAAAAGTCTTAGAGTCATTTTTCTTTTTTTTTGGTAGCCTAATAATGAATGGACCCTAATAGTTTTGGTAAAATAATTAAAAATAGCCAAAAATGGCATATGATAGACTAACGACTAATAACCAATAATAATAACCTATGATATAATAACTAATAATAACTCATGGTAAATAACATTGAATAACCAAGAATAACTTTCGATAGAATAACCAATAGTAACTTATGGTGAAATAACCAATAATAGCCTATGATAGAACATCCAAGAATAGCTTAAGGTAAAATAATTAATAATAATTAATAATAACCTATGATATAATAACCAATAAAAAAATTTAAAACTTAGAATATTCTATAATATTCTATAATAGAATAACCAATAATACCCTACGGTATAATCAATAATAATTTATGAGAAAATAACCTAAAATAACCGATAATAACCTATGATAAAACAACCAACAATAGCCTATTATCACATATGCCAACACCATGGAGTTCATTTGTATGAATGTTTATCCATGACTTGTAATTAATTTGTAGTTTAGTTTCAATTCATTTTTAGTTAGCTTTTACTTAACTTTTAATTCATTTCCATTTAATTTTTAATTAATTCATAATTAAATCTTAGTTCTTTTGTAGTTCATTCTTAGTTAACTCGTAGTCCAGTATTAATTCTCACATGGATGGACATGAACCACACATGGTCACACATGGGCCACATGTAGGTTGGAAGTTTATTGAGAAGCTTCTTTGAACTAGGTGCCCAATGTGTATAAATAAAGGTTTAATTTCATATTATCTTAAGTTTGTTCAGCACCAATTTGGGTATGTAAATTTGTCATGATCTTGTTCTATTTTTGTCATGTTTTTGTAATAAAGTCCTTTTGCATTTGCATCATGCACATATAATGTTTTTGTTTTTGTTTTTTTATTCTATAATATGGATTTAGAACTCAATTTGTTTTCGTTCATGTGGTTTATAAATCTTATTGTTTAGTTCTTTTCATGCATGTGACCAGGGTTCTTCAGGTTCTGAGATTTGGTTCAGGGATTTCCGAAGCTTGTCAAGAAAGGGTTCCGGAGTCCCTCTGGACAGATTGCGCCTTCTTGGGGCTTTTCTGTCCGGGTCCCCTGGAAACGGGCCAGATCTTGTCCAGGTGCATGCAAAAAAAAATTTGTGTGTGCCGCACTCTGCTATTATGCGTGGAGCACAATGATTCATACAGAATGGGGATCTAAGCCTTCATTGTTGCAATATTGTCGACTTGACATTGCCAGATCACACTCACCACATCCAGAACACAAAGCTGCATTGCATCAAGAAGTCATTTATTCAACAGCACACTGCTTGAAGACATCTGGAAATGCATGTGTGCATACCAAGGATGGTCAGTCATAGCCCAGCTTTCATCACACTCAAAGTCAATGTCCAATGGTCAATGTCACAAGGTGCTGTGCATCACCAAGACACCTACTTGGCATGCAAATTTCTCAGCAACTGAGACACATTTGACAACTACTCCACTGGCTTCTCTGCCTCCTTGGCCAGAAAATCCAGCTCCTTCCTCTGCACACCTACCATCTCAGCATCTCCCCAGCACTCAGACTCATCCGATGATGAACACACACTGCCCTCCTCATCAAACCCATCATCTTCCAGCCCATCATCAAAGCTAGGCACTTGATTGGCGGGCTCCTTGCTCATTGCTGCAAACAGCTTGCTGACCAGAAGCTCGCCAACAGGCCTGCTGTGAAACTCCTTGGCTGCAGCATAATCAAAGGACTCGACACTACCAGCCAGAATGCTCACACGCATCAATGAATCGACCGTGACCACACGCAGCCGATTGGTGAGCCGATGCTTGATCATTCGGTGCTCACTGAAACCACGCTCAACACACGCCGTTTCAACCGGCACACAGAACATGGCCTCCGCAAAGGGCAACATGTGAAGCAGCTCTAAACGATGCTCCTTCTTTATGCAGGCCCACACATCCTGATTGCTCAGCCCTGGCGCAACTGCATAATCTGCCAACCATCGCTTCATCTTCTTGAACTCATGTTGAAGCGCAATGAAACGCTGCTCACAGCCCACAAACTTGGTATCAAACCACCTATGCTTATCCGCAGGCTGGCTGAAATGCTTGAGGATCATCATGAACTCATCCTCGCCATACTCTGTAATCTCCTTTGCTGACTTGCCCCTATACGATGCAACATCAAAGATCGCATTGTTGTCCAATAGATCCCCCTCAGGAAAGCGATCCTCCAACCCCGACACAATTGATTGCACCATTGAGGCCGCAAAGTCGACCAGATCTTGCTCGTTCAGCTCCCCCGTCAGCACCACCTTCTCAGTGAACTTGCCATCTCCATCACGGTAGTGGATGGCATTGCTAACTTTGCCCAGGTTCACCTATAGCACACAAGAAATAGGCAAGCAGAATTAGTACAGGGCAAGCCTTGGCGTTCTGCAATACACAGCAGAAACAGGTGCATGCATAACATTGGAGACGAAAGGATTTGGTGTCATATGTACTGCAACACAGCAAAACATGCGCAAGTTACAGGTATGGTCAAGAAGTCAAACTATGTTGGGTAACTGACAGGCTGCACAATGACTGCTTGCATCAAGTTTCATGACACCACACGAACCCTCATGTGCCATTTGCTTACCTTGAAGTTGTCATAGTGCTGCCCTGATAGCAATTCCGCCTCAATGAAGTCGGTCTGCAGTTCTACCGCCACCTGCTGTGTCGCCTTGCGCACATGGTGCGACAGCAGGTATGACGTGTGCTGAAACTTCTTGCTCAAGACATCAAGCGGCAGCATGATGTCTCGCAACAAGTTCAGTTTCGCTACTACTTGCACGTCGCGCAGCTCCTCAAGTGCTGTCGCCCCAACCGGCCAAGGTTATTTGGAGTTACGCTTACGGGTGGCACGTCCCAAGAAGATGATGAGCTCCGCCAGGTTGTTGATCAGCACCACCACGCACTGCAGCCGGTTGAACCAGCGTGTGGCGTTGAAAATGGGGAATCTGAGCTGGGTGATGCCGTAACCCTTTGCAAAAGCCTCCCACTATGACTGTCGCTTGTTGCTGTGGTTGAAGAGATTGTGCACCTATCGCAGCTTGGAGTCCATTGCCTGCAGCTCCGGGCTGCTCTTTGCTGTGTCGCTCATGACGAGCACGGTGCGGTGCGCTACACAGCGTACTGCAACAATGCGCGAGTTGACTGCCTTCAGCCGTGCAACTACTCCCGACTTCACGCCCGCCATTGTTGCTGCTCCATCGCTGCAGAACCCTGCCATGCGCTGCACATCCAACCCCAATGATGTCATGACCCCTAACAAAATGGTTGTGATGGCATCAGCTGTAATGGCCAACAACTTCACGCAGGTCAGGTACTCAGTTGTAGTGACAAGCGTGTCGGGATGCAGGTATCTGACGTAGATGAGCAGGTGATCCTCCGTGGACACGTCTATGCTACTGTCAATGAGCAGTGCAAAGCTGGAGTTGGCCTTGATCCGCTCGACCTGCTTCTGTAACAGCACCTCGCTACAGCTGAAGAGCGCTGACCAAAAGTACCTGCAGATAGTACATAGGTCAAGGGAGAGGACATCATACACGGACTAAAATGGACAGGAGATGGGCATGTGTTGGCAACAATGCACTGATTGCTGACGATTGTAAGTGCAATGTTCAGGCAGGACAACTGTTTTATTATTCATGATCTTTGCAGCATGCATTACGCAGTCGCAAAGATGAGTTTTCAAAGCAAGGGATACCTGCCAACCTCGGATGCCCTGTGCAAGCACTGCATCATGAACATACCTGCTATGGTTGTACTTGTGCGTGATCTGATCCACGCCCAGAAACTTTTCTAATGCCAACAATGGTGCAAACTTGTTCATTGGAAACTGCTCCTTGATGCATGTTAGAGTTGTGGCCATCAGGCACTGTGTAGTTGTCTTGGCTGCAACGATGCTTGTGGTGCGAACGACGTCAAACGCCCGCTTGAGAGGGTTGGCCTTGGCTGTGACTACTGCTTTGTGCGTGAGAGAGGTGGTGTGAATGAGAAGATCGTTGCCATCCCACACAACGGCCCCGCACGACCTGCTGAATTGACATTTGTCGAGCTGATACTTGAGATAGAGGGTGCAACAGCTAGTCACACTGCCGTTCTCGAGCTGCTTCTTGAACTGCCACCATGAGTAATCAATGGGGAACTTGTTGAGCTGCTTAGCAGTCACTGGGGGCCTGCCTTGCCTCTTGGGCTCAGCAGGGCTATCAGCAACAGGCAGGTTATTGGCGCCTGCAGAAGCTGCTGCAGCTGAGGTGCTGGCCTCCCCATTTAAACTGGCAGCAGCATTAGATGTTGGCCTGCGACTGACAGCAGCTCGTGAAGTTGAAGCAGGAGCGGACGCAGGGGCTGAACCTGAGGCTAGTGCTGAAGCTGATGCAACTGCTGCAGGAGCAATGGTGGTGGCAGATGTGTTGCGAGAACTTGTAGCAGCTGTAATCAAAACTGGTGCTGCATGCTGCTTGGGTTGATCTGCTGAGGGTTTAGACTTCCACCAGACTGTACGTGCTACTTTGGTTGGGGGTTCTAGGGGCTCAACTAGCTCAACAGCCTCAATGGGGGCATTGGTGCTGGAGGGGCTGGGGGGTTTGACTGGGGAAGCAATCAAGTCTGTAGGAGTTGGAGCCTCAGAGCTCATGTTGCACTTCCCGTATATAGCAAAGAAGGTGCCTCAAATTCGTCTGGGGTACCCGGATTGGGCGGGAAAATGCAACAAGCTTATCCCGGAGCTTATCCCGGAGCTCGGGCCTTCGGCCCTCGCTCATTTGTCCGGGCACCCCGTTCTTGGCGTTGCGCGCCAGCGAGGAAATTCGGCATTTTTGCATCCTGTACGGGATTCCCGGATCTGTAGAACCCTGGTACAAGCCCAAATAAAAGGTAGGAGATATGAATGAAGTAATTGCTTATAAAAAACATTGATAATCCAATGGTGTAATGGTTTCAAATTGATTAAGAATGCATTAAGTTTTGTTGACTTTTATTATTAGATTTGCTAGGAAGAGGATAATTGAATGAGATTGAAAACAACTTATTACCATTACAACGTAGTAAGGTGATTAAATCATGTGACTATATGTTAGTCTTTAAACAACTTATAACTTATTACTTGAGTTGATCATTATTAAAAAGCTAGGAGAAAAATCTTATAAAATAGGAAATAAGATGTGTGAAATAACATGGTGAACATCTATTGCATTTGGCAAATGTGATAGGTTCAATTAAAATAATATGTGCCCAAAGACATATTTGTAAAGGGTCCAAGCTATTAATAAATAGGATATTGAATCAAGTGCAAACATAAATATTTATTGAATGGAAACTAAACCATGATGTTCATAACATGGAACATAACATCAAGAACTCCTTAAGGTTCTTGTCACATGAAATACACAAATTTGTACAATGAAGAAAAAGAGAACCAAATCATTAACGCTAAGGTATTTAACTAAAAGACCAAACCACAAATAACCAAACTAATATAAGTAAAGAAAGTAATTCAACCTTGTGAAAGTAACCTAATTATTTTCCTATTCCAATAACTAATGAAACCTAACTAGTTGAGCTTGAATTTTCAACACAATCATGATTGGGGTACCCCCTATAAGTCCTGGGAATCCACTTTATGGACCCCCAAATTCACATTTTTCTTCATTTTTTGCATGACTTGTTTTACATTTCACCTTTTTTTTTCATGTCAAATGAAATAAATTTGTTCCAAATCTTATATAAGCTACTAAAGTATCTACTACTTTCACTTATGAAAATGAAAACAGTAAAATTTATCCAATGTGGGCCATGTTCTATCAATGGCCGAAAATTCCCAAAAATTTGACTTTTTGAAACTTTTTACATTATAATAGGGCATTTGGAGATTGTCACATTCATGCAATTTATACATATTAACACATAAAGTGTTGTGGTAAAAATCTTGGGCCAAAAAAAATTGTTTAAACATTTCTTATGAATCCTTGAATTTTATTTTTCTTATGAAACCAATTCTTGGATTTTTTCAAGGACTTGGTAGGAATCCTTAAACTTATTCAATCTTAACATTCTATGCATATAATTGTCCCTTTGTAATGTATTTATCTATGAATAAAATCAAACTTTCAATATGAATGTGTCATTAAGTTTCAACAACATGTTTACGTGAGGGGTCCAGTGTATATAAAATCCTTTTGGCTATCCCAACCATGTTTTGACCCTAAACTATTGTGTCCAACCATGGTATAATGCTTCTTTTACTTACCCATGTGGTTTGTCTTTGCTACGCTTGGCTAATTTAGTAAACAACTTTCTAGCTTTCATTATCAATTTGAACAAAAACATGATTACCAACATCACAACCTCATAATTATTTGCATTTAAACTACAAACAAGGTATATGATAAAACACTTGATGCAAGTATTTAGGTATTATGAATACCATTTACATTTAAACATCTAATAGTGCTAAAAAATGATGTGACAATAATTTCCACAAACTTTACAAATCTCAACAATTTCAAGTTGGTCAAAACTTGTGTCTATATATGAGGATTCAATGTGTTGGGTCAAACATCTCTTTAGGAAGTCAAATGATGATGTTAAAATAACATGTCAACCCTTGAAGTTGGATGGACTTGTTCTTGTGGGAAGCAAGTCATATTGTTTTCTTAGTTTTAGTTGTTTTGCAAATGTAAATACAATTATATTTTTGTACATAAATGTTGAATCCTAGATCATTACATTTTCCTCTTTGCAAATGGAGATCACATCTACTGAATTTCTAATTTGTCCCAAATCAATTTTAGGTGGGTCATACAAATGTTAGTTCAAGTCAATATGCATGCACAATGCACACCATTGTTGCTAAGACCGTTGTTATATAGGTGATGAACAACAAATTGTTGTTCAGCTTCTCCCTTTAAGTTGCATCTGAAAAAAACTCATGATCTATTTGTTCTTTGCTGGGGCTCTATAGGGAGGTCTCTAAGGGTGGCCTTTCATTTAATGCTACAACATTTGTAATCCTAACATATACTATTAGTGTCCATGTACCTATCTTATAGCATGAGAACAATTTCTTTGGAGATTCTTACAACCCCCTTTTTAATGGACTTTTCTTCAACATGTTAGCCATGAATTCACCATGTGTCACTAATGGTATTCACACAAAAACCCCAAGTGAAACTTGGGATTGTTATGATAAGGCCAATTCATATAACTAGCTAGTAGCTATTCAAATGCCTAACCTACTAGTAGCCTACCCCTTAACGTTACTCCCCCTGACCTGGATTATGTCCTCAAAATCCAAACACTAGGGTAAAGAAAGTAGAAGTTAAGGCAAAAATATAGCAAGTTGAATCAGTGCAATCAGGAACCTAAGACTGAACCAGAGTTGTCTGTGGGGCCTGTGTGATCAACACTTGAGAAACTTGCTGAACCTCAGATGGACCTTGTGCTACTTCAACTACAAGGAATTACAATTTAGGATCAACTCATATGTGAATAGGTTCATGCTGGAGCTATGGCTGTAGCACGTCCTCAATGTATGTTGTTGGATGGTGATCCTACTAAACAGGTGGTGATTCCTGCCATGAGATTGTGACACAAAAGTCTCATTACGTCTGGCTTCTGCCTCACTAGGCCTAGGAACATTACATGCACACCCGGGGTTGGGGAACTTGATGTTCCCTTTGTGGTTCGCCCTCTTAGGTGGTTCTTTTGTCTTGATGGATGTGGGTCCTTCCATTTTGTTCCTTGCATTCCCCCTTTTTTGGATGCTTTGGTTTATTTATGATTGGCAGGGTTTCATCATATTACAACCTCTACAAACATCAAGCTTGTCATTGATCTTATTATTGATGAACGTCAACCATTGTGAAAACATTCTCTGTTACACCTTTGGCATGAGATTATGAACAAAACCAAATGAAAGGAAAAAGATAGAAGTATTAATCAACCTCGTTAGGATGGGTCAGCCCTCCAATGTGATTTTCTAACTGTCACTATATATTTGGTACCAATTTTGTTTTGTTTGGGAATACATAAGACACTTGATCGACAAACTGTTAAAAAAACTACTCCCAAGTTAGGCTTAACACCATGGGACATAACATGGATTTCACCTACTCACCAGCAGGTTCAAAGTTCAAACCTAGGACCTTTGTGATATTAAACAGGACCCATATTATCATTTAGCCATCACCCGTGAGGCAATTCTTTGTCGCACACTCTTCTGTGCCAAGTTCTTTAAAATAATTTTAATTTATTTTACATTAAATTGAATTAATCTTGGGTGCCAAGTTCACAACAATAAATGACATAAGATTTGTGAGTAAAGCGAGTTGCGCAAAATTGACAAGATCTGAAAGCAATAGGATTGTGATTTTCTAATTTTACAATTCTCCTATTTTTTCTCTTGTCCAAATTCAATATTTTTGAGGCGATGCATTCCCTCGTCGCCAGGAACGTTGGGGCCTTCCTTTTCTCTCCCAGAAGACGTGTTTTCGCAGTTTACAAACTCGTACATACCTGCGTCGACTTTAGTCGGCACTGCAAAAACGAAAAGAAACAAATCGTTGATTTCCGAAGCACAAGCCCCCTTTGCTCCGAAACAAACTTCCTTGACTTTTAGTCACAACTCCAAGGAATTTTTTACCGGGAGAGCAAGCTGGTGCGATTTCTCGGTTACTTCGAGCGTCGTCCCTGTAGTTACAACATTGTGTGAATCTCAAATTGCCGGCATGATTCCAGTCACTTGGCAAGGCCTAGATTTCTTTTTCTTTTTCTTTCGCTACCAAAATGTCGGCAGTACGCGCTTTTACTCGACGCGTCGCGTTACGACGAAAGCCGCTTAGCCTACCTCTGCTTGTTTCCCTGTGCCTTCTCAGACTATCGGTAATTGATGTACTTGGTTAAGTCTGTTTTGTTTTTCTTTTTTGTTTTACCCAAATTGTCGGTAGCACGCGCTTGTAGCCAACGCATCTCGTTACACGGAAGCCGCTTGCCTCTGTTTCTTTCCCTGTGGCTTCTCTGTGCTTGCGTATTTTAGAAACTTTTGCGTAGCAAACACATCTCGTTACACTGGAGTCGCTTGCCTCTGTTTCTTTCCCTGTGGCTTCTCTGTGCTTGCGCATTTTAGAAGCTTTTGCGTAGCAAACGCATCTCGTTACACTGGAGTCGCTTGCCTCTGTTTCTTTCCCTGTGACTTCTCTGTGCTTGCGCATTTTAGAAGCTTTTGCGTAGCAAACGCATCTCGTTACACTGGAGTCGCTTGCCTCTGTTTCTTTCCCTGTGGCTTCTCTGTCTTGCACATTTTAGAAGTTTGCGCGGCTTTCCTGTTTGCGATTCCCCCTCAGCATTTTTTCGAGCTTCATTGCAAGCTGATCTGACATAACAAACAGCAACGGTAGAAGCTCAAGAGACTACAGCTCATATCTCTAGGGTGGGAGTCTGAGAGCTGGAAGCGAGAAGCCGATCCGAAGACTCAGACCGGTGATTCCACAGGCTTATATATATGCGGGTGAGTTTCATGTTTGAGCCCGAGAGGAGTGTGTTTTGGTTTTCGGAGCAAATGGGGGAATTCCAAAGATCACCACCCTAGAAGCTTAGATGCAGTTTGAGTTTCTTAGCACCACAACGTGACAGCTTGTATATTGGAGTACATTTGGGGATTCGGAAAAGAAAGTAATCCCATGAGAAAGCTGATAATTCTTATACAGATGCCAGTGGGTTTTCCTTTTTTTCAGAGTGAGAGATCTTGAATTTGGATCTGCCAGATTGCAGCAGGGGTTTGGCAAATCGGATAAGCTTATACAGGTGGGCTGAGGATTTCACTGTTTTGGTGCATCAAGATATTCTGTCTATGTGGGTTGTTGCTTTAGGAGACAATCATTAGTGGAGATGCATATTTAAGAGTTGGGTATTTGAAGGATGTTCATGCAAGGAACAGTTTCAATGTTGAACTAGAGTAGAAAGTTTGTGTTATATTTGTAGTGTTCTGTCTGTGAGGATTCAGAGCTCAAGGCTTTGTTGAGTAAATTAAGCACTGAAGAAGGAGAAGGATTTGTCTCGATGGTTTCATTTGAGTTTGACCTTGAGGGGCAGTGAGAGTAAAGCTCTGCTTAGAGATGTAGACAATCCATTTGGGAATTTAAAAGGGCTTGCTTCGTTGTATTTATATTTTAAGAAGTTTGGAAGCAATTCACAGTTCTAGTTATTGGTTATGCATATTGCTTGAAAACTTTGAATTGACCAGGGTAAGGTCTGGAATCTTTTGCAGTTTTGGTCTTCTGGGGTTGAGAGTGCTTACAGCAGCTTGACAAATTTTACCACGTGCAATCTAGGTCATGGCATTGCAACCTGATAGCAGTCATGAAAGCACCTCAGCCTCTCCCACTGCTCAACATAATTTAGCTCTGACTCATGATTCAGACCAACCTCACAATTCGACAACAGTACAGTTGGATGAAAGTGGATTGAGTTGTCGTGATGCTGAACTATTGTCTGATAGAGACAAATCAGATACAAGTGGTGAAAACCTCAATGCTGAACAGAGTATTCCTTCAGCTGCTGGAGCTTCAGAGCAACAGCCATCAAGTGACACCAAACCAGAGGTTCCAAAAACAGGGAATGCAGCTCAGGAAAATGAAGAGTCCATCAAAGGTGTTGCTGAATCCTCTAACAACTTACAACAAACTGAAGGTTCCTCTGATCCATCCATGGCAGGTGTGAATTCAAACGAATCAACTGATGAACAAGTTGATGCAGTTGGTAAACATGGTGAAGCTATGCAGAAGGATGACACCAGTCAATTGGCTCAATTCACTCCTGGAGGCCCATTGCCACACAGTGAGCCCCAAAATGTAAGTTCTGCAGATGAATCAACTGCAGAGAACAAAATCGGCAAACAGAAAGGGCTAGTTGATGATGACCAACAACAACGACAGGAACAGATTTGTCCTTCAGGTGCTGGAGCATTAAAGGATGAGCCACCAAGTGACACCAAACTGGAGGCTGCAAACACAGGGAATGCAGATCAGGAAACTGAAAAGCCTGGTGGTGCTGAACCCTCTAACAACTTACAACAATCTGAAAGTTCCTCTGACCAACAGCAGCAACAGGATCTTAGCAAATCTAACAGAAATCCTCTGTGTCGGTCAGTGTCTGGTTCAATCTTCAACTCTCTGTCTCAACCAGTGAAGACTGAACTGGCCCAGCTGGTAGACCCAAAGGATGAATTGCTGCAGAAGTTACGGGGGATAATATTCCAGCAGAGATTAGAAATTGAGAGACTAAAGAACTCTTCCCATGACTTGGAAACCAATTTCAACAGCAAGCTAAATGAGCGAGATGAGCAGCTACGTCAAGCGTACAGTGCAGAACATCACCGAATATTGGAGAAACAAAGAGAAAAGTTCATGGCCAAACAGGAAGAGATATATCTGCAGATGAACTGCCTTCAAGAGGAGAAGGATAAGTTGGTTGAACAGATCCTACACCTTGAGCAACAGCATGCTGCCAGGAGCGTGCAAGGTGGGTCATATTTAGATGACTCCAAAGCTGCCACTCCTGCTCTGCTTTCAGCTGCTGTCAGTACAGTTAGGGATACTGGAAGGAAATTCACCAAGGAATTTATGGACCAGCTCAAGAAGCGCCCTGTGAACATTAGATCTGAAGTAGAAGGTTGCATTTTGGAGAATTTTAAGGTTGCCATCCCACATGCAACCCACAAGAAGTTTCAGTACCAAGCTTACATGAACCAGAAATTGTTTGATGGATTTGACAATCGTTCCTTCTCCACTTTGCTTGAAGATGTTGAGAAACCACCAAGTGATTTCTTGTCAATGCAGCAAGCTGAGCGGTACCGAAAGGAAAGCTTCCAACAGTTCCAGGAGTATGATCTTCGGAAGTTCACAGTAAAGATGCTGGTTGAGAATGAAAAACATGACTTGTTTCTTAAGAAGTTTTGCTTCCTGAAGTTCCAGGCCATCTTTGACAAGCACACAGAGAATCAACTCTTTGGGCACCTTGAACACAGCAACTGCATCCTGCAGATGGAGAAGCACCCCGACACTCCATTCTACACAAGTTTCTGCAAGTTTGCTGTTTCAGTGTGGCTGGTGCACAGGCTGGCCTTTGCCTTCAAAACCCCAGCCACCACATTTATTGTTGAAGAAGGCTTGCCATTTGATTGTCTCAAGATGGAATCAGCTGGACCTGCAGATGACATCACCCCTGACTCCAGAGTGGGTTTTGTTGTCCTACCTGGATTCCGAGTCAGCCAAAGCACCATCCCTTGTGAAGTTTACTTGGTTGAGAGAACACAGGATACCCCTGTTGTTGGTGGGCAAGTCACCCATCTGCAGACCTTGAATGCCTGGCATGAAAACTCAACCACTGGAAATTGAAACTCAAGCACATCAGACCACTGTCTAGCATGGGAAACAACAGTAAAGCACACAGAGGTTGATTTTCCACAGATATTTGCCATATTGTGAAGATGGATATCAAAACTCTCATGTTTTTCAGAGAACGAGCATTTGCTTCTGAGCATTCTGTTCTGGAAATTTGGTCAACATCTTAAATGTCCTGAAAGTCACTGCCTTTGATTACTGTGTAATTTAATATGTTACACACAAACTCAATGGTCAGATTACTGTTGGAACTTCTCAATTTAGCATCCACCTCTGTAATCTATATTCTTGTCCCTTCAATAACCCAGGTGTAGTTACATTATTGTGTTTTCTTCCTGAGACAACTCCAGATATTATCTTCTAGCCAAGCCTCAAGGTGCAGCCAAAAGAGACTCAGCTGATGTATCTACTGCAGTTTGTCCTTGGAGGTGCTAATCACCTCCTCCGTCAATTAGTCATCTCTTCTCCTTGGAAATCCATTCACTAACTCAAAATTGCTAAATACTTCTGCAAAGGAGTCATTAAAAAAGAACCTCTATAACCTTATTCTTCAGTCTTCAAGTTGAATTAGATTGTAAGTAGGTAAGCATTCTCAGCATTTATAGAAACTTGTACTTTCATTGTGTTTTTTTCCCTTCATAAATATGCTTATTTTGGATAATGTTTTGTTTTTATTTCTATCACTTATCTATTTGTTTGTTAGGAATTATTATTATTTGTTGTTATTGGCTTTTGGGTTATTCTTTCTCATTTCTAGTTTATTTAATTTTTTGTGGTTTCATTCTTTGTCATTAGATGGGTCGTCAATGGGTTGTTTTGATTAGAACAATTCAAATGACCAATAGTTCTAACTTCCTATTGATGTTAATGCAATTGCTTCTTGCTTTAGTATAATACAATGTGTTAGAGATATATGAAGGCAAATGTATTCATATGAACTAAGTAAAAAACAATCAAAAGTCATGTTATATGCAAATCACACAGGTGATCAGCTTGATAGTTTACCTAGGTTCTAATAGATCCACTATTGATGATATTTAACTAACTTACAGTCAATATGACATGGTAATGAACTGTTGTTACTACTTTGACTCATGTAATAGAATTTTGATAAAAAGTTATTAGTATATTCATGGTAAATTAATTATTGATTTAAATTAGTACTTGCTATCTTCAACACCTTCCTTTGAACACTAGAAGTTGCAAACTAATTTCAAAGTGAGTAGATTAGAGATATGGTGATTCCAAGGATGGAATTGTTTAAGAGTGATTGTGTGGAAAGCTTGACTATTTGAGATGCTTTGTTGTTTATTTTCTAGTTATTCTTTCTTTTCCATAAGGTGGACAAGAGATTGATCTATTTCAATCTCCTTTCTTGCTATCTTTTTACTTCATGAAATGATGTTGAATCGCAATATATTTATATTAATCGTGAAATAGAAGGTTTTTTAAACCTTAATTATGCTCTTATTATCACACAATAATTTTTTTACTTACATAGATAAAAGCCTCCTCAACCATATTTCCTTTTTTTATTAGAGTCATTATAAACTTTCCATCTCACAATTTGATAATGGAAATCATGCAAAAATTGTTCTTTCATAGGTTTGTAATTTTTGCATATGGATGTCATGTGTCTAAAACATGTATGACACATATATATAAGTAGAATGAAATATTTTCATATGATTTTTCACATGATTTTTATTACCAAATTATGGGATAGGAAGTTTTGTGATGATGTTAAGTGCCATGCAATTTGCTTTTATCAATGATAGGGCAATGCGTGGTTGTTTCTTGCTTCCCCATGTTATGGAACTAAAATTGAACTTAAAATATACCCAATGGTGAACTCCCTATCTTGTAGGTCTCTAGCCCAATAAGCACTTGAACGTACCCAATGATATTTTTTTTTCCCTTCAATAATAACAAATCCCAAAGTCTAATATAACCTTGATGTAAAAAAGAAAATGTTTATAAATGGCATTTAGATGACAGACTAATTTGGGTTTATGAACAATTATGTTGATCATGTTTATTGGAAAGGCAATATCAAATCATGTATGAATGAAGAAGGGAAGTTTACTTTAACCAAACACTAATACAAGTGTGCATTGACTATTGAGTTTCCATGCCAAACTCTAAGTTTGACTCAAACAACATAGAACTATAACTATGTTGCATTTTTGCATAGCAAAATTTAAGGAACAATTGTGTGGTGTAATTGCATCATATAATAATGATTCCTTTTTAATGGAACATATATACACGAAGGGAAAAAATCCATTTTTTTACCAATCAATTTTCGACTGCATATCGTCCTTGATCACATAACTTTATTTATTTCAAAAAATTCCACACGAATGGTTTGGTATCTCAAATAAATTGAACTATCAACCAATTTGGTAGGTCTACAATGTTGAGATCACCCAAATGTATCATGGGTTTGGAAATGAAGATAATTAAGAATTAAGAATAATGAGTGAAATATGTTTTTTTCAATGTTGAAAGGTCAATTAATTACTTGCAAAAAATTCAACCTATGGTAGTACAAATAGATTATTGATTTTTCAAAGTGATGAAATCTTTTAATAAACTTGTTAAGAAACTACAAAGTTTGAACATTCAAACTTGTGAAGCAAATACAACTTCAAAAGCCAAATATGTGTGTCTGTGTGTGTGTATATATATATATATTGAAAAATATGAATTCAAGCATAGAATATAATTTAATTCCTTCACATCAAAGTACAATACCCAAATGTACCTCCAACCACACATACATTAGTTGGGTGTAGTCACAATCAAACGAGCCAAAAAGGATGTTAAAAAAAATTTTAAAAAATTTTTAAAAAATTTTAAAAAATAAAATTGGAGAAATATTTATGTTTTACCATTTAAAACCATGGCAATTGTTCGTTTTTCATTCATATGCATCTAAATGAATTCAAACCAAAAAATCATTTGATATAATTTTAAGTTTGAATTTTGATTTGGAACCTTTGAAAATGAACACCTATTACATTAGAAAGAATCAAGTTTGCAAAAAACCATCAAAAGGACTCATATAATAAAACAAAATTGATGGAAAAAATTAAAGAAAATAAAGGCATATTAGCCACATTCAAAAAACATTCATACCCTAAAATACATGGAATTTCAAAGCTTTAAAAATTCAAAAAAAATTCCAAAATCAATCTAGAATTTTAAAACTTCAAAAGCCATTTACCACATATAAATGGGGTATAATGTACATGATGTGTCACGAAAAGTTGTAGTTTATTATACAAGAAAACATTATTAAAAAAATAAATCAATTTTTTATTATGATTTGAAATTGTTATCATTTTTTAAAACAAAACCTTGAATTTACAAAGAATCAACACACTTTCAAATTTTCATATTTATTAAAAAATTATAAACAAAAAAATTGTCATGTACTTGGACAATTATAAGCATTTATTATAACAATCTACAAAAAAAAATTCAAAAATTCATTTATGTGAAAATTTTGTTTTGGGGCAAAAGGACATGTAGTTATTTTCTAAAATAATGTTTTGGCTCATTTGATCTCATTTGCACCTAGCTAGCATTTCAAATAGATTAGAAGTGATGGTGAAAAGAATGATGAATCTATTGAAAATACTTGATCTTTAAAACATTCTCTTAAATTGACAAAAGTAAAATGTGATCCACAATAGGATATCCTAAGTGGTAGTTTGTAACTAATCATTACAATTTTAATACTAAACATACATATTGGAATTTGGTAGTAAAAATTGGTAATAAAAAATGGAAAGTTTAGTTTTGGTAAAGGGTTTTTGGTAAATTATTTTGGTATGAGGTTTTCAATAATGTTTTTGGTAAAATATGTTTGTTAATTCAAATTAAATTATTTTTTTGGTTCAAAATATCCTAAAGTATATTCTAGCCTTTAAAATATGGCATTGGCCATCCATAAGGAAGAACCATTGAAAATATAGTTGAGTTGTACTTAAAAGGTTCACTTTGAAATGATGGACCATGCTATGTCATCATGTCAACTATTTAACTAATTTAATGGACATTGTTTATGAAAGGATAAAAGAAGAAAATTGATGGATGAAATATTGCATATGTTTTCCACTATATTTCAACTTTAATGCATTTATTTTTGCAATTGTATTAAAACATTGTTATAACTATGTTGTGATTAGTTTCTAACTTTATTAGAAATTTGTGACACCTTTCCCAAAGTTTATAACTTTCATTACATTACTAGGTTGCAATTTGACATTTTAAGTGGGTTCCAAATTGTGCAAAATGGTGTTTAAAAATAACATGACATGTACACATCTTAGTCTAAGATCATTGTGAATGTTATTATAGTGATTAAAAAATGTTCAACACAAAATTCACATGCTCTTATTTGCATTTAATTCAACCTTGTGGGACAAAGATTTCCTTCATAGAAAATAATTTTTTTGTTGGAAATAGATTAATTGGATAGTTTACAATGCTAACATTTTGAACCCATAAATGAGTTGTAGGAATATTTGCACCAAGAATAAGACTCCTTTTAATTCAAGAATATTATTATTCCTTTACACAACACCATTTTAATGGGGAATGTTGGATTGAATAATGAATTTTTGTGTTATACAATGAACCTTACAAAAATTTGTAAATTCAATATATACCAGTGTGGTCTGCGCCATTGGCCCAAGTGTTACCATGTCTTCAACTGATTTTCCCTTCCAAAACCTGGTTTTTTGGAATTTACTTGAATTTTCAGTAGTCGAAATCACTTAAAAATCAATATCTCCCACAATCTAAATCTAAATCTTACCAAATAAATTCCATAAAATCCTGCTCATCAAGATCTTTCCAATAACACCAAATGCACATTCCAATTCTTCTGAAATTTTCAGCTACAATTTAATTTAATTTTCAGTGAAGAAACCATTCAATATTCAAGAACTTTTGTATCACAAGTCCAAATGCCATGAATCCATTCCAATGCACACCTCCTCTTCAAGAACTTTCCAAAGAGACCAAGAATGGGATCTGAAGCATTCTAGTTCAGTGGATATCATAAGTACAAACAAAAGAAACTACCTTAGTATATATATATATATATATATATAGTCCTTATGTCAAAGTGTAGAACTTTAATGGACTTCACCTCCCTTGATATTGGTAAGAAGCTTGTTGTTCCCATTGACATGCTTGGATGTTTGGCTATCCATGAACCAATTTTAACTATTGAAATATTGACATAAAATTAGTTTTAGCATTTCATTCACAAGAGGTCTTTTGACAATTATTTTAGAAATTGCCCACCTCTTCATCACTACATTCTTTGATCAAGTTAACTATTAAAGACACTCAGTAAATAATTGGGTTTGTAAATGAAACAAAAATTTAATAAATTCCTATCCAAGGGGGGTGATTTTTAAAACCACCAAAATTCAACTATCGGTAAATCAAATAAATTTTCGAAATACTGCAGTTTTTGCTAAGGGAATCACACTATCAAATTTGAAATGGGGGTAGACATTTGCAACCACCTTAGATATCAAAACACAAACTTAAAACTCATGTGGCAACAATAAGATAACCATGGAAAAACACACAATTTGAATGAACATACTTGAAAACATAAAATTTTGGGGAGAAATTATCAATCTGGCAAAAAACATTGATTAATTCAAAAAGAAGGTAAAAAATTCAAAAGTTTTTAATTTTCTCCACAAGTAGGTTTGAAAAAACTTTGTACATCTTTCTTCTTTGTGAGAAAGAGAAAAATAAAAAATCTCCCTAGATATATACCTTCCAAACCTTATAAAAAAAAATCCTAACTACTAGTCTAATCGATCATTTTTAGATCTTTGGTTCTAAAAATAAACGTCCCTAAATCTAGTTTCAATTACACCAATCTAGCTTCAGTTCCATAAAACCGATTTTGATTACACTAATCTGATTTTAATTCCATAAATGTAGTTTCAATTACACCAATCTGGTTTCAATTCTATTAATCCAATTTCAATTACATTAATCTAACTAAAACTCTATTGGATTTGGTTAAAGATTAGTTTTGATTACAAAATGTTTCTCACTTCAACAATATCCTCCCTTCAAAGCACGATTATGTCCTTGGAATCACAAAACAAAGTAACAAAATTTCCTAACTATCTAACACTATTACTTACAACTATTCCAGTTTTATTAAAACTAACTTTAAATTTAGTTATTTATTCTATTGGGTCATGTAGAGGTTCAATAACTGGTTTGATTGCTCCACTAGGTGTGCCTTCCGGTTGTGATCTTGGGGGGTGACTCCTTGACCCTTTCCACTAAAACCTCTTAAACTTCTACAGCCTTTTCCTTTGCACCGAAATTGATTTGAACTTTTGGTAAAGGTCGATTAGCCGATGTTTTCTTAGCTCATGTCCCAACTTCATTCACAGTTCTTTGCGAATGAATTTCCATTTCTTCTCGAACCTCCTAGGTTTCACTTGCTTGTGTGGCAAAGGTGGATTTGGTTGGAAATGCCACAATTGCTGGTTGAAGGTCTAGCATTACCAAATCTGACATTGATTTTCAATATTGTTATATCTGAAAGATATAAATTTCTTCATCTTTTCGACGGTTTGTGAAAGTTTCTTCCAAGATCTTCACCACCTAGCCTTTGAACAATTCCCATAGCTCGACCTTGTTCTTTCAACCTTAGTTCTAGTGCATTAACAACTCCACTTTTGCAAAAATGTGTTCCATTTGCAACGTTTCAAACTTTGCCATTTGGTGGTAATAAAAGTTTGCCTTTTCAACCTTTTGGGTCAACACCCGCATCTTTTCCATGAGGACTTCAAGGTCGACACTATCAAAGGAAAGTCGATTTGCAATCCTTCCATTTCCCTTTCCAACTCCTCCTTTTTCCCAGTTACCTTTGTAAATTCCTGTTCCAATCCCTAAATCTATTTATACAAACCAAGTTTTTCATTTTTCGTGCGAGCCAACTAGCCTTTAGTGGACTCCAAGCTTTTTTCTGCCTTGTCCAACTCTTCTTCCACCTTTTTCATTCCTCCGACTTTTTTTGGTACTTGACCTCTAGTTGGTTTCGATCTTTTTACAATGTGTCAAAGGCAATGCCCATTACATGCAAGCATTCTTTTAACCCTAGAATATCCTTTCGGTAATCCTTGTTCTGGGCCTCTAGTGTAGACACATTGCATCAACCTCATGAAGTTATTATTCTAGATCTTAGATGGTTATGGAATCCTTCTCATTGGTTGCCTTAAGCTAGTTGATTAAGGCTTCCAGATCTTGCTTTCCACCAAAAATATTTATGTTGTTTTCCACCAGGGCATCACGTTCTACTAGTAAATGCCAAAACTCTATGTTGATATTTTTCATTGACAAGATATACAAATTGGACATCAAGAGGTAAAATTCCAAGTTGTTTAACAAAGCATGGACTGCCGAAACTACCAAACTTCGAAGTCCAATTGCATGTGGTGTCTCAAAAAACACCAGCTAGAATTGGTGAATATCTATTTGCCGTTGGTCAATGTGATGGACTTTTGGTTGCCATACTAGCACCAAAATTAAGTCTCGTGGAGATTTGACATCTGGTAAAAATATTCATTGGAATGGTTTTGAAGGAGAAAATGTTGTGCAAATGCTACAACAGTGATGTTCCCATTTCCTACTGTGCCAAAAGGGTTTCTTTCAAAGATAAAATATCTAGTGTAGGTTTTGAATTTTTGCCTCCAAAAGGGCTTTTGGTTCAAGTTCTTTTTTGGGGACTTGGTGTCATTTCTAGTGTTTGTTCCATTGATGTGCATTTCCTTGGTGCAAAAAATTGAAGGCACGACTGCAACTGGCCCAAGGTCTAGCTCTTCAACATTGGAAGGATAGTTTCTGGTTTCGGTTCATATTGTTATGGGTGGCTTGTTTCACCCCCTAGATGCTTTGGATTCAACCTTTCCTCCATATCCATAGGTGAACCTTGTGATTGCATGCCTAGGCCTAACAACAAATTCCTCCTCCTCACTTCAGGTGGTGAGTTTTCCTTTGATTATTCGTCCTACTTTGAATCTAGTGTCCAAAAGCCGGGGTCTACCAAAAACCATTTCCGAAGCACTATGTCAAGGATTTGTGCTCCTCCAAACTTTGCATCTCTAGTCACATCAAATTTGTGTGGGCCACCCAACTCCTTCAACCTACTATGAAGGTTGTTGAACACAATTCCTATCGAATTGATTTGCATTTTGGTTTCAACAAGTGCTACTAGGATCATGAGTTTTTTTGCCACATAAATGAAGCAACTCCCCTTCAACTAGATGGCTTGGACAAGAACAAATATCTTAGCAACGTATATGCCTTTAAGCATAGACACTTTCCATCCTTCCCTGTCCACTAGCACTTCCGGTGGGGCTATTTTCAAAAGATTTGACTCCTTGTACTTTGCAAGTAACTTAAAGTGTTCAACCTATGGTAGTAATAACATTTCTACCACCATATCTTTAGTGAATAACATCAAAACCCCTTGTACTATCGATTCTATCATGTCCGTATTAAATCGGACGATACCTTGGATAAATTCTTTCACTAGAGGGCGAATGGGCATGAGCTCAAGACTTAGAAGCTTCCTACTCCTATCTACTTTGCCTAAGCCACATCCTTTCTAGCTATCCACCTATGCAATTTGTCCATTTCGGTAAAAATGACATTTTTACTAAAAATGGACACTACATATTTCTTTTGCTGGTTTCCCTTGTTCAGGGTTATCTCCCATTTGAAATCTACCTCTACCTCTTTTAAAGATTGGCATCTTAACATCTTTTTTGCCTTTTCCTTGCTCACTCTTTCTTTCATGATGACTGAAAGTGACACAAAGAGTGGACTTGATCTGAAAGGTAACGAATACGACTATGGGCATAATTGAGGAGGAAATGAACACCTAATAATATTGACAACATAATGAGACAAAAAATTGGTGGGAGGTACATGAATAGTGGCAGTACTTAAATAAGAAAAAAATTTGAGAGTCGATGGACCTTCGATAATGGCTAAAACGATTAGTCTTACGTGATCATTGAAACAATTTTGACCATTTTCGAGTCACTGATAGAAACAGTTATAATCATTTCACCCCTTTTAGTTGTAACAACTTTTTCAAGTAATAGTTTTCCCGAATAACAATTATTTCATAACAACTTTTGATAATTGCTCTTTAATAATTGTTTTTGGGTAATGCCATTTTTGTAATTAATTCTTCATAATGTCATTTTCGTAGTCAGTCCTTCAACCTTAGTTTTTCGTAACTGATTTTTGATAATAGTTATAAATAACAGTTTCTTTGTTGTTAACGCCCATTTTTTTGGATCTAATCGTGTTGGATTCATCACTTCCAATGTACACGTCTTTTTTTACTATAATGTGCAAGGGAGAAAGTATCACTGATTTCTTTTCTCGGATTCCTAATCTTCCCATGATTGTTTCCATTATTTCCAAATACATAATTTGTACCACGTAACACCTGCCCTAGTTTTTCCTGCACCATATTTCATTGTTTTCTTTCCCATCTAGGGTTTGTTCACATCCTATTTCAGGTGAAAAACCACCTATGCCGTGCCCATCATCTAATGGTGGGAAAGAAATTTTTTTGTTACTTCGAATTCCAGGTATACAATGGATGTAACCAAATTTATAATATCCATTTTTGGAGGAGTTGTAACTAGATCCTTATTTTGTTTTAGTTCCAGGCCAAAGATTTTTTTTTTGGTGAAGAAGTATTTGCATGACCCATTTTCGGTTGTTTTTTTGAAAAAACTTGAACTTCATTGAATTTTGGCTCATTGTCGAAGAATTGTTCTAGTGGAGTTATAATCGGATGACTATCTACTTTT
>Ga0209611_10003193_pt1 | contig 28614 bp, 25 predicted proteins | sample S1TSphgellanicum_3_FD_187693 | JGI IMG/M metagenome (GOLD analysis project Ga0209611, IMG submission 187693) | Host-associated microbial communities from peat moss isolated from Minnesota, USA - S1T2_Fc - Sphagnum magellanicum MG (SPAdes) (version 2) | ecosystem: Host-associated > Plants > Peat...
CGGCGCACGGCGATGCCGATCTCGCCGCGCTCTTCTCCGCACTCGAGCGATGCCGGACCCTCGTCGCTACTTCATAACCGGCACCGACACCGACGTCGGCAAGACGCGCGTGACCGCGGGGTTCGCGCGCGCGCTCGTCGCGCTCGGCGCGGCTCCGACCATCCTGAAGCCCGTGCAAACCGGCGTGCGTGCCGGCGAGGAGGGGGACGCAGAACGAGCGGCGCGACTCGCCGGCTGCGCGTCCCGAGAATACGTCCGCTTCGCGCTGCCGGCCGATCCCTGGGCGGCGGCGCTCGCGGAGAGCCGCCCGCTCGTGACCGTCGCCGGGATCGCGGGGCTAATCGCGACCGAGCACGGGGACCTCGTCGTCGAGGGCGCGGGCGGGATCGCCGTGCCGTTCGGGCCGGGCGAAACGTACGCGGATCTGGCGGCGGCTGCGGCGCTCAGCACGGTGGTGGTGGTCGGGCTGCGGCTCGGGTGCATCAACCACGCGCTGCTCACGGCGGCCTACCTCCGGGCGCGGGGCGTGGAACCGGCCGGGGCGGTGCTCGTGGCGCGCTGGGAGCCGGTGGGCGCGGGCTACGTTGCCGACGTCCGGCGCGCGCTCGCGGGCAGCCTCCCCATCTACGGGGTCGTTCCCTACGATGCAGATGAGGCGGCCTCCGTCGAGTACGTTGCGACCTTGGCGGCGAAGGAGCCCGCATGATCGATACGCTGAGCGAATCTCCGCTCTATCCGTCCGTCGTCCGCGCGCGTTCCGTGGTGCTCGAACGCGAGCTTCCGGCCGACCGCGCGTTGCTCGAAGAGTTGATGGCGCTGCCGGCCGACGGCGTGCCGCAATTGCTCGCGCTCGCCAACGACGTGCGCGAACATTTCTGCGGTTCGGCCGCCGGCGTCGAGGTGCTCTTCAACGCGAAGAAAGGCGGCTGCTCGGAGGATTGCAACTTCTGCTCGCAATCCGCGCGCTACGCGAGCGACGTCGTTCCCGAAGCGTTGCAAACCGTCGAATCGTTCGCGAATGCGGCGCGCGACGCGCACGCGCGCGGTGCGTCGGAGTTCTGCATCGTCGTCGCCGTGCGCGGCCCATCGGAGCGATTGCTCGAGCGCGTGTGCGAGGCCGTTCGCTTTATCAAAGCGGAGTTGCCGTTAACCGTCGCCGTCTCGCTCGGGATCATGCGCGACGAACAGCTCGCCAAGTTGCGCGAAGCCGGTGCCGATAAAGTCAATCACAATCTCGAGTCGTCGCGGCGCTTCTTTCCGAGCGTGTGCACGACGCACACCTACGAAGAGCGGCTCACCACGTGCCAAGCCGTGAAGGCGCACGGCCTCGAACTGTGCTGCGGCGGCATCATCGGCATGGGCGAGACGCGCGAGGACCGCATCGATTTTCTGCTCGAGCTACAAGCGCTTTCGCCTGAAGAAGTTCCGGTTAACTTTCTCAACCCGCGCCCGGGCACGCCGTTCGGCGATCGCTCGACGGTCGAACCGATCGAAGCGCTGCGTTTCGTCGCGCTAACGCGTCTCGCGATGCCGCGCGCGCTCGTGCGTTTCGCGGGCGGCCGCGAAGTGACGTTGCAGGGCCTGCAGAATCTCGGCATGCTCAGCGGCGCGAGCGGGCTCGTCCTCGGTAATTACTTAACCACCGAAGGTCAACCGGACGATCGCGATTTCCGCATGCTCGAAGAACTCGGCTTCGAAGTCCTCGCGTAGGTTCGCTCGAACGCGCTACGGCGCTTTCGTCGGCGGACTGCAGGCCGGTAGGGTCGTTACTCCGGTTTGTGGATCCGTGTATTTCAGCACGATCTGCACCGCGACGGGATAGCGCGTTACGTCCGTTCCGGCCGGCGGTTCCTGGACGGGGATGCCGCCGTCGCCCGTGACGGGGGCGTCCGCTCGGAACGGATTCTCTTTCGCGCCCGGATAGACGAACGGGTACGGAAAGCGGTCGACGTCGACCGTTCCGTCGCGCAACACGATCTTCGCGAGCACGAATTGGAGGACGGTGCCGTCTTTGCGGTAGCCGATCTGCGCGGGTAACAGGTAGATGTCGCCGCACGGTGCGAGGTTCGCATCGCCGCCGTTCCCGCTCCCCGCGAGCGCGCTTCCCGTGCCGGTGCCGCCGAGGCCGGAATCACCGCGTCCCGCACCCGCGCCCGTCCCGGCACCGCCGTTCTGTTTGCCGGTGTGCGCGGCATCGGCGAGCGAGATCGGCGCTGCGCGACGGGTCGGATGGGTCGTGCGCGCGATATGCTTCGGTGCGGCGGCGCCACCAGAGTGAAGATGGGGCGTGGCCGCGGCTTGCGGCGCCGGTGCGCGCACGGCGATTTGCGGCGCGAGCGTATAGTGCGGCTTCGGCGTGATGAGCGGCGTCGGCGTGATACGGGGCTTTGGCGTTTGCCGCGCGACCGTCACGAGTTGCGCGATCGTTTGCGGTTCCGCCGGATCCTGGCGCCGCCCCGGTATGAGAAGCGCGCCGATAGCGTGGAGCGCGAGCGCGACGATTAGGGCGAGTGCGAACCGTCTCCCAAACGCCGTATCGACGCGGCCGCCCCCGTCAATCGGCGGGTTGCGTTCCGTAGGTTTTGACGTACCACTGATGGATCTGCTCCTGGGTCGGATAATTGCCGGTCGTGCGGTAGTAGTACGCTTTGTACGAGGCCTGGCGCCGGTCCGTCTCTTCGTCTTCCTCGACCTTGAGATGCTTCTTGTGATTGTAGTTCGTGATGCCGAGTGCCGCCGCAGCCGCCGCGCCGAGCAATACGACGTTCCGCAAAACGGCGCCGGTATCGGCGCTCGCGGGCGCCGCGCACGGGACGACGAGGAGGCTGGCGAGCAGGGCCGTGCCGACCATTTTCTTCATAGCAAGCCTTTCAAAAGCGGTCCTTTGACGGTACTCTTCAGTATCGTATCGCTCGCAGCCTGGCGTCTCGGCAGGGCGGAGTTATCGGTAGGAGAAGCGCTTCCGACGTGAAGCTTTCGCTTGAAATCGAGTCGTTGATCCGCGCCATTCCGGACTTTCCGATTCCGGGGATTTTGTTCCGCGATATTACGCCCGTCCTCAAGGACGCAGGCGGCTTCAAGGCGGCGATCGATCTGTTCGTCGACCGCTTCAAAGACGAGAAGATCGATCACATCGTGGCGATCGAAGCGCGCGGCTACATGCTCGGAGCGCCGCTCGCGTACGCGCTCGGAACGGGTTTCGTTCCGGTGCGCAAACCCGGCAAGTTGCCCGGCACGAAATACGTCGAGGAATACGCGCTCGAATACGGCACGAACTCGCTCGAGATTCACGACGACGCCGTGGGCCACGGCGAGCGCGTGCTCGTGGTCGACGATCTGCTCGCGACGGGCGGCACCGCGGCCGCGACCGGACGTCTCCTGGCGAAGCTCGGCGCCCACGTGATCGGCTATGCGTTTCTGATCGAACTTGGGGCTCTCGGGGGGCGCGCCGCGCTGCCGGGAGCCACGGTAACCTCTTTCATCGAATACTAGGCACGACGAAACCTTTACCCGTCCCGGGCGAATCCGATGGACACCCCAAATCGGTCTATGGCATCATAGGCGGAATCTGATGCCGACGCCCCATATCGACGATCTCATAGCGAAAGTCCAATCGTACGACCCCACGATGGAGGCGTCGTGGCTTCGCGGCGTCTACGAGCTGGCGGACACGGCTCACGATGGGCAGCATCGGGCGTCGGGCGAGGACTACATCGAGCACCCGATCGCCGTGGCTCGGATTCTCGCCGACATGGAAATGGACCGAGCGACGATCGCCGCGGCCATCCTTCACGACGTCGTCGAGGATACGGTCGTCACGAGCGACGAGGTCGCGACGAAGTTCGGCCCCGAGATCGCACAGCTGGTCGACGGGGTCACGAAGCTCACACGCATCCCGTATCAATCGAAAGAGGACGCGCAGGTCGAGAATCTGCGCAAGATGTTCATGGCGATGGCGCGCGACATCCGCGTGATCATCATCAAGCTCGCGGACCGTCTGCACAACATGCGCACGCTCTCGAGCCTGCCAGCATCGAAGCAGCAGACGATCGCGAAAGAAACGATCGAGATCTACGCGCCGATCGCGCATCGGCTCGGCATCTGGAAGATCAAATGGGATCTCGAAGATCTCTGCTTGCGCTACCTCGATCCCGATTCGTATCGCGATATTTCGGAGCGCGTTGCGAAGAAGCGCGGCGAGCGCGAAGAGGCCGTCGAGAGCGTGGTCGGGCTGCTGCGCTCGCAATTCTCCAAGCTCGCGATCGAAGCCGAAGTCACGGGCCGGCCGAAGCACTTCTATTCGATCTATACGAAGCTGCAGAAGGGTCGCGACTTCTCGACGATTTACGATCTCACGGCGGTACGCGTGATCGTCGATACGGTCAAGGATTGCTACGGAACGCTCGGCGTCGTGCACTCGATTTGGAAGCCGATCCCCGGGCGCTTCAAAGACTACATCGCGATGCCGAAGCCGAACATGTATCAGTCGCTGCACACCACGGTCGTGGGCCCGGGCGGCGACCCGCTCGAGATTCAAATTCGAACGCTCGACATGCACCGGACGAGCGAATACGGCATCGCGGCGCACTGGCGTTACAAAGAGGGCGGCAAGACCGACCAATTCGAGAACAAACTTACCTGGCTTCGCTCGCTGCTCGAGTGGCAGAACGACATGCGCGATTCGCGCGCGTTCATGGAGAACCTGAAGCTCGACCTGTTCGAGAATCAGGTTTTTATTTTCTCGCCCAAAGGCGACGTGTACTCGCTGCCTTCGGCTGCGACGCCGCTCGACTTCGCGTTCCAAGTGCACACGGACGTCGGCAGTCACTGCGTCGGCGCGAAAGTCAACGGCAAGATCGTGCCGCTCGACTATCAGCTCAAGAACGGCGATATCTGCGAGGTCTTGGTCAACAAGAGTTCGCGTCCGTCGCTCGACTGGCTCGCGATCGTCCGTACGTCGGGCGCGAAGCACAAGATCAAGCAGTGGTTCCGCAAGGATCGTAAGGACGAGAACGTCGTCGTCGGTCAGGAAGCGGTCGAGCGCGAACTCGCACGCGAACACATGCGTCCGGACGTCGCCCGCGGCGAGGTGATTGAGAAGATCGCGAAGCGCATGAACTACGCGAGCGCCACCGATCTGTTCGCCGCGATCGGTTTCGGCGACGCCTCCGCGGTCTCGGTCGTCACGAAACTCAAAGACGAAGCGAAGGCCACGAACAACCTGATCGATATCTCAGCGCTGCAACGCCCGGCGGTGCCGCCGCGTCGCGTCGCGCGCAATTCGAGCGGCATCCGCATCGCCGGCGTCGACGACGTGCTCGTGCGGCTTTCGAAGTGTTGTAGCCCGGTGCCCGGAGATCCGATCATGGGTTACGTCACGATCGGAAAGGGTGTCTCCGTGCACCGTGCCGACTGTCCGAACGTCGCCTACATGTCCGCGACGCCGGAACGCATTCTGCAAGCCTCGTGGGCCGATAGCGAGACCGCGACGCACTCCGTCGATGTGGAAGTCGAAGCGCTCGACCGCGCGGGCTTACTGCAAGACGTGATGGGCGTCTGCTCCGAATACAAGACGTCCGCTTCGTCGGTAACCGCGCGCGTGAAGCGCGACGCCGCGCTGATCAGCCTAACGCTTCAGATCAACAATCTCGATCATCTGCACAAGGTGCTCGAGAAGCTCCGCACGCTACGCGACGTCCGCAACGTGTACCGCGTAACGAAGCGTGAGGCGCGCGCCAGCGGCTAACGCGGTCGACGCGTCTAGGGCTCGAAGTTTGCCACGAAGAGATAATATGTGGCCACCGGCTCGCAACGGAAAATTTGGGGTGAATAGCGTGTTTTCGACGCCGTACTCAACGCCGACGCATCCAGATAGTAATTACCGCTCGAGCGGTAAATCGTCGTCTGCGCGACCGTCCCGTCTTCCGTAAGCCTGACGTTGACCCAGACGCGACCCGTCGCGCCCACTCGCTCGGCAGCGACTGGGTAGACGAGCTCGGCTACATCTCCATCGATCGCCGCAGATTTGTAGGGATGTTTGCACGTCAACGCGTCGCGTTCATCTGCGACTTTGACGGGCGACACCGGTTGTTGCGCGGGGTCTAACGCGGCGATCGCCTTCTTTGCGTCGGAATTGGTCCACAGGTCGTCGGGAAGGTGGAAGTAGTCGATGCACGGTGCGACAGCGTCCTTTTCGCCGAAATCGATTTTGACATCCTCGACCTTCTCGTCCGATGGATTGGTGAACGCGATCGGGCTCGAGCGGTAGTCCGAAGGCGCGACCTGTTTCGTCGCAGACATCGGAATTTGCGCGCTGTATGTGGCCGTCGACGTTAAGAACGAAATGGTCATGACGCCGGACCACGGCGCGTTCTTCCCGAACGTCGCCACGTACGTCTTCCTATCGCGCGCTGCAAAGACTTTCGTCGCCGGACAAACGTAGGGCGCCGTTTCAGTCGGTACGGCGGGCGGAGTCGTATCTGGGGCGGCGCCTGCGGGCAGGCTCACCGAAGCTGCTGCTAACGAGAGCAATGCGAAGCGCATCGTTAGCGGCCGACCGAGAACATCGCCTTGAAAATATAACTCCCTGGTATTGGTTCGCAGCGGAAAACGCTCGGACGGTAGTGCGTTGCTGACGCCGCGTCGAGCGCGGCGCGATCTAAGAGGCTGCTACCGCTTGAGGAATATATTGCGGTTGCCGTTACCGCGCCACTCGCGGAAAGGGTTACCTTAACAAGGGTCGTGCCCGTCTGGCCGAGCTCCCGCGCCATATCTGGATAAGTTAGTCGTGCTGGATAACCGTCGATTTCGGCCCACGCGTAGGGCGTCTTGCACGTTAGCGATGAGTTCTCACCGATGACCTTCAGCAGCTGAACGGAAGGGCGCGCCGGGTCGAGGTCTGCATACGCTGCGCGCGCATCGATGTTCGTATCCGAGTACGGCGCGATCCGCAATCGCGCTACGCAACCCCCGGGGACTTGCGTTCCGTTGAAAGTTACTTCGGCAGCTTCGAACGGCTCGGCCGATGTGTTTGCGATGGTGAATGGCAGCGAGCGAAAGTCCGCATTATGCGATGGAAGCGCTATCGCAATTGGTATGTTCGCAGCGTACGTTGTCGTCGCCGTGTAGATCGTCATCGCGACCGTCCCCGAATAGACGTTGCGATCCGAAAATGCGACGACGTACGTCTTTCCATCGCGCGATGTGAAGACCGGCACCTCGGGGCAGCTGGGTTTCGCGGCGCCGGGAGGCGGTGACGGCGCCTCCATCGTCGGGGGCATCGCTACCGACGGCGACGCGGTTGGTGACGGAGACGGATCGGCGTACGCGACCGGTTGACAGCTCACAGCCAGTGCAGTCGCGGCAATGAATGCAGAAATAACGCGAGACGGAAAACGCATGACGCGTGGTCTCGAGTTTTGAGAACGATTTCCTGCGGTTCACGAACGCATTTATGTGCGAACCTGCGGACCATGCGAAATCGATCGCGACGAAACGGAGCACCACGGGTCGCGTGCGAATAATCTCGTGGGAGGTCTGCCGTGAGCGACTACGATTACATCGTCATCGGTGCCGGTTCGAGTGGTTGCGTCATCGCTTCGCGTCTGTCGGAGGATCCGGCGACCTCGGTCCTCCTCATCGAAGCGGGCGGCCAGGATTTGAATCCGGACATCCACGTTCCGGCGAATGCGTGGCAGGTGTGGATGACGCCCGACGATTGGGGCTACACGACCGTCCCACAAGCGGCAGCGGCGGATCGCTCGATCTATCTTCCGCGCGGCAAGGTGCTCGGCGGAAGCAGTTCGCTCAACGCGATGATCTACATACGCGGCAATCGGACGGACTACGATACGTGGGCGTATCTCGGCAATGCGGGCTGGGACTACGAGAGCGTCCTTCCGTACTTCAAGAAGTCGGAGGATTACTACGGTGGCCCGAACGCGTATCACGGCACGGGCGGCCCGCTCACCGTTTCGACGATGACGCCGAGTCCGCTCACCGAAGCGTTCATCGAAGCATCACTCAGCGTCGGATTGTCTCGCAACGATGATTTCGCCGGCGAGAGTAGCCTCGGCGTTGGCCTGTGCGACATGACGGTGCGCGATGGAAAACGTTGGAGCGCGGCTGCGGCATTTCTTCGGCCTGCACTCGCTCGACCGAATCTTACGTTGTTGACGGGAGCACCGGCGCACCGCCTCGTGGTTCGCGACGGACGTTGCACCGGCGTGGCATATGAACATGCCGGAGCGATGCACGAGGCCACGGCCTCCGCCGAAGTCATTGTCTGTGGCGGTGCGCTTGCCTCACCGCAGTTGCTGATGCTCTCCGGGATCGGCGACGCGGCTACGCTACGAGAGGTCGGAATCGAATGCATCGTCGATTTGCCCGGCGTCGGGCAGAATTTGCAAGACCACGTGCTCACGTTCATCATCCACGAAGCGGCGCAACCGATTCCTCAACCGAAAAACAATATTCTCGAAGCGCACTTCTTCGCGAAGAGCGACCCGCGGTTGCCCGGACCCGACCATCAGCCGCTCTTCATGAACAACGCGCCCCCGCTTCCCACGATCGATATTCCGCCGAACTCCTACGCGCTCGCACCGGGCATCATTCGGCCGGCGTCTCGCGGCGAGATTCGCTTAACGGGAAACGATCCGAGCGCGCCCCTGCATATCGATCCGCGATATCTCAGCCAAGAGGCCGACGTTCGCGCGCTCGAGCACTCGCTCGAACTCTCGCTCGAGATCATGCACGCCCCGGCGTTCGCTCAATGGCGCAAACGTGAGGTCGCGCCCGCGCGGTTTGGCCGTTCGGACCTCCGCGCCTACATCCGCGAAACCTGTGAGACCTACCATCATCAGGCGGGCACGTGCAAGATGGGCGTCGATGCGGAGAGCGTCGTCGACCCGGAGTTGCGCGTCTACGGCCTCGAAGGGCTGCGGGTTGCGGACGCGTCGATCATGCCGAACGTCATTAGCGGCAACACGAACGCCGCCGCGATCATGATCGGCGAGAAGGCGGCCGACCTCATTCGCGGTACGCGCGCCGAAGCGGCTTCGTCTTTGGCGTACGCTGGCTAACGCGTCGCCTCGCCTGCGGTGACGAAGGCGACGGCGCTCGCGACCACATCAGGATCGCGCAGGATCCGGTTGTGTCCGAGCCCCTCGACGAACGTCACGCGAGCGTTCTTCCACACGTCCGCGATCTTCGTCGCGTTCGTGGCATCGCAGACGCGATCGTCCTTCGAGTGCAGGATCAGAAGTGGGACGTCGATCTCGGCTGCGTTCTTTCGAATGTCGAGTGGGCCCACGTCGACTCCCGCTTCGGCGAGTGCTGCGACGATCGCGTCACCCTCGACGCCATGTTGTTCCGCATAGAAGCGCGCGAATGCGGCATAGCGCAGCGGTGGTGAAACGAACGCGACGCGCCGCAACGCCGCGCCGGCGGCCAGCGTGACGGCCGTCGTCGCGCATCCGACGGAGTGAGCGATCGCGGCATCGACGTTGCCGATCGCCGCGATCACGTCCTCGAGCGCGACGGCGAGGTCCGGTAACGAGGCGCGCTCGCCGGAACTCTCGCCGTGCGCGGGGAGATCGAACGTCACGACGCGGCGCCCTCGCGCGAGAAGCGGCGCGACGAACGCATCCATATCGACATGATCGGCCTCCCATCCGTGCACGAGCACGACGGTCGGCCCGGTTCCGATCGTAAACACCGCGATCGGACCGTAGCGCGTGGCGATCGTTTCTCGGCGCTCCCAAGCGATCGCGCTGGGACGCGGTGCGCGCCGTGTCGGCGTGAGCAGCGCGCGCGCGACCTCGCGTGCGCGATCGGTAACCTGCACGGCTCGAAGCTCCTCCATCATTCCGCGGCGATCGTCGTGGGGTCGACGCGCGTTTTGAGCGGCACGAGAAAGAAAACGGCGATCAATGCGCTCGCGGCGACCGGTACCAACATGAAGAATGCATCCGCGAAACCGGCGTTCGAAGCCTGTAACGCGAGGATTCGCGCGATCTTCGCGAGCGCGTGTGGCGTCGCGAGCAGGTCGTGGAGCAGGGGATTGCTGAGGGTCGCAACGCTTCGATTGATATCGGAGTGGAACGAGGTGCGTCGGTCGAAAATCGTGACGAGTAGCGTGCTCGAGATCGACCCGCCGAGTTGCACGGAGAGACTGATGAACGAGCTCGCCTTCGGGCCGTCGATCGGCTTGACGGTCGCGTAGACGCTCGTTAGGAGCGGCACGAGCAGCATCGACTGCCCGATGCCGCTGATCACGAGCGGGAGAAAGAGCGATCCGGAATCGCTTTCGGGTGTCATGCGCAGCGAGAGCATCGCGAAGCTGATCGCGCTCAGTGTGAAGCCCATCGTTAAGAGGATTCGCGAGTCGACGCGCGCCGCGAGCCGCGCGACGAAGGGCGTGACGAGCAATACGGGCACCGCGCGTACGAGGATCAGGATGCCCGCCATCGTTGCGGTGAAGCCGAGAACGTTCTGCACGTATTGTGGGAGAAGGACGACGGGTCCGAACACGACCATGCCGAGGAGGATCGCAATCGGAACGCCCATGCGCACGTTGCGGTATCGGAACACGCGCAGATCGACGATCGGGTTCTTCGTGCCGTAGAGTTCCCAGATGACGAATGCGATCGCTCCGATCACGAACGCGATGAAGAACATCACGATCTGCGAATCGTCGAACCAGTCGTTCCGTTCGCCTTCGTCGAGGACGTACTGCATCGAGCCGAGCGAGATGGCGAGCAATGCGACGCCAAGCGCGTCGAATGGAATCCGACGCGGTGCGGCCGGGTCTTTGAGCATCACGAGGACGACGGTCGCGGCGAGCGTGCCAGGCACGAGATTGATGTCGAAGACCCACTGCCACGAGAAGTTGTCGGTGAGGAGTCCGCCGAGGGTCGGACCGAGTGCGGGACCGACGGTAAGCGCGATTGCGAAGAGCGCGCTACTCGCGCCGGCCTTCTCCGACGGAAACGTGTCACGTAAGATAATCTGCGACGTCGCGATCAAGCCGCCGCCGAACGCGCCTTGGACGATGCGGAAGAAGACGAGCGTCGGCAACGAATCCGCCATGCCGCACAAGATCGATGCGACCGTGAACCCGATGATGCACGTGGCGTAGTATCGTTTGCGGCCGAAGCGCTGCAAGCAGAACGGGACGAGCGGGATCGCGATCACGTTGGAGATGATGTAGCCCGTGATGATCCACGTGCCATCGTCGATCGATGCGCCGACGTTGCCTTCGATCGTCGGTAGCGCGACGTTCACGATCGTCGCATCGAGCGTCTGCAGTAGCGCCGCCATCATGACCCCGATGACGATCAGGAGACGTCGGTTCCCGTATTCGACGACGGAGAGCGCGGCCGCAGGCGGAGCCGCGATCTTTTGCGATTTCGGTGAAGGGGGCAGCGGTAAAAATGAACGATCGGTCGGTTTTAGTGCCACGAAAAAACTACTCTGGAACTCTCGTCGAGCGATACGTCGCGAAGTAGCGCGTGAGTTCGGTCGCGACGCGCTCGATGTGAGCGCCGTCGCGGTACACGCGCGCGAGCATCACGCCGCCCTCGATCGACGCGATCGTCATTGACGAGAGCGCCTCGGCGTCGCTCGCCCGGAAATCGCCTTGCGCGACCGCGCGGTCCACGGCGGCGACGATGACGGAGCGCCACCGATCGAGCGCTAGGCGAGCCCGCGCGCGGAGCGCCGGGCTCGTGTCGTCGGCTTCGACCGCGGTATTCAACAAGGGGCACCCGCCCGCGATGAACGGCTTTCGGACGACGTCGCGGTAGACGTCGAGGATGGCGAGGAGCTGCGACCAGCCGTCCTCGTGCGCGGCGACGGCCGCTTCGATCCGCTCGAGAACGAGCGCGGAGGCGTAGTCGAACGCGGCGAGCGCGAGCGCGTCCTTGCTCTCGAAATGATTGTACACGCCGCCCTTCTCGAGGCCGGCGGCCTCGGAGACGTCGGCCATCGAGGCGCCCGCGACCCCCAGCGTGTTAAACAGCACGGCCGCCTGCTCGACGATCCGGCGGCGCGTGCGCTGGCCCTTGGTCTGGCGCGGGCGGACTGAGGTGACGGCCATGGCCGGAGTCTACGCCGCCGGCCGGAAAAAGTCAAACCGGTCGGTTTTTCGACCCGAGCCGCCCTTGCCGTTCGAGACCTCGTCGTGATAGACTAGATGAGTTTTCCGGTCGGCTCTGCCGTACCGGCGACTCGTGCGGGGGCGACCCGAGCACGACTCCCACTGCCCCGTGATAGGGGTCGTTCGCCTCCCTCGGAGGCGACGTCCGAAGAGGGATCGATTCATGGCCCACAGCTTACGAAGTTACCTATATCGTCCGACCGAATCTCGAAGAGACGGAGGTCGATACCAAAGTAGAAGCGATCGCGGAAGCGCTGCGTACGAGCGGCGCCGAGGTCGGCGAGATCGAGAAGATGGGCAAGCGCCGCTTGGCCTACGAGATCGACGACATGCGCGAAGGCTACTACGTCGTCATGAAGTTCAATAGCGATGCCGCCCAAGCAAAGGAACTCAAGCGTCTACTCGGCCTGAACGAGGACGTGATGCGCGAGCTCCTCATCAATCTTGATTTAGACTAAGCGTCGGGAGGCACGGCACCATGGCCGGAAGTTATAATCGCATCACCCTCGTTGGGAACCTCACCCGCGACCCGGAGATCCGTTACGTGGACGGCGGCGGCAAAGCCGTCACGAAGTTCGCGCTCGCGATCAACCGCAAGACGAAGGGCAACGACGAGACGATGTACATCGACATCGTCGCATGGGATCGCCTCGGCGAGATCTGCAATCAATACCTGAAGAAGGGCATGTCGACGCTCGTCGAGGGCCGCCTCTCCATCCGCGACTACACGAACAAAGATGGCGAGAAGCGCAAGGCCATCGAGGTCGTCGCGAGCGACATGCAGATGCTCGACTCGAAGGGCCGCGGCGAAGGCGGCGGTTCGTACAACGGCGGCGGCGCGAGCCGTCCCGCAGCGGGCGGCGTGCCGGCGACCGGCGGCGATGATTTCGGCGACGCGATGGACGACGAAATCCCGTTCTAACGTTCTGAGGTTCTGACGCTCTGAACGACTAAACGAGAACAAGAAAGCGACGGCTAAAGACCGTCGCTTATTTCGTTTGGGGTCTGGTGTTTACCAGCGATAATGCTAAATCATCGATCGGTACCCCTCTGTCTCGAAGATGTTCGACAAAAGCGTTCGCACTCGATGGCGTAACAAAAATAAAGCGCAGTATGCCGCGGGTCTTTTCAATTCGCAGTGCAGGAGCAAAGAAACGGTTGCGTAGCCCTACACTACGAAAATAGTCGTCAATCGGGCTGCGGCCAAGGTACGGCTTGTAATAGTACACGTGCTTCATCTCGTCAAACCGTAGGCTGAATATTGTTACTACGCCGAGTAAGCGGCACTGGAAAGCCGTCTTCGTGAAGTGGTACCTGAAGACAACGGGGCCTAGCATGCTCACGACACGAGCTAAAATTAGGAGTGATAGAAGCTCTATTAATTGAACCGGTATTGCGATGCCGCCTACATGAAAGAGCGCGCGTTCCGGAGACACCATGTATTCCTAAGAGCGCGGCTTTGCGGAAATTGGCACTGTCGCAGTTTTCTTCAAAACGTCGATCCTCGCTTCTTCTTGAATTTCAGCAGACATGGCAGTCCGCTATCACGCGATGCCGAGGGCAGGCGCGACTGGAGACGCAGCGTTCGTCGGGAACCGCCTGGCGCTACGTCCGGCGTCGGAGGATGAGCGCTATGCGTTGTGTACGAACCGTCACCACGTGCCGAAAGCGCCACCGGCCGCGCCGGAACCTCCCCCAGATCCGCCGCCGCGGCGACCCGGTTCACCGCCGGCGCCGATGATTCGGCCTGGGGCGCCCGCGCCCGGCCCTGGAGAGCAATGGCCGCGTCCCACTTCGCCTGGTCCGCGCCCCGTTGCCCCGCGGCCTCCACTCGCGCCGCGTCCCGGCGTGTCCCCCGTCCAACCTGCGCCCGCGCCCAGTCCGCGAAAGCCGATCATCCCGCCGCCGCCGGGTACGCCTCGACCAACGGATCGCCACATCACGACCTAGCATGGCCGTGAGTGATTAGTCGATCGATAGCTTCGGACGTGTTCGATTACCGGTAACCTGCACCGGTTTAAGCCTCGTTGGCGGTCGAAGCTAATTAATAATCGAGCTCGACGCGCTACAAAGTAAGCCCAGCTTCCGGATTCAATGTAAAACGGGGCGCTCGAGCGCTATTCGGTGTGATTTGCTACTCCCTATTGACCATCGAGCTACCGTACGTCTCGGATGCTACGACAACGAAGTCTCTATACAAGGGCTGAGAGCATCGAAATAACTGCCGTATCCACTATCCTATCTCGATCGCAACGCCCGCGGTGTCGGGTTTGGGAAGGCCAGCAATCAAGGGTAAGACCAGGAGCGTTGCAGCGCCGATAACGAGAAAGACGTCGGCAAATGCAAACGCAAGAGACTGTTGGGTCACGAGTTGCGATAGAGCTTCGGCAATCTGTTGCGGGGATCGTCCGCTTGCGAGCGCTTCACGGATCGGTGCGCGACTGAGCGTCACCAGGCCCGAGAGCGTGTCCATGTGTAACGCCTGGCGCTGGTCGAGGAGCGTGACGAGCGTCGCCGCAGCGATCGAACCGCCGAGTTGAAAAAACAGATTGATGAACGCGCTGACCGCGGAGCGGTCCTCCGCGTTTTTTACCGCTCCTAGTACGCTAAAGAGCAGCGGGACGAAGAGCATCCCGCAGCCGATTCCCTGGACGATAAGCGGCGCGACAAACGTCGAAAAGTCGGCTCCGCTCGTGGTCGTGTATGCTTGCCAAATGCTTCCGACGCCGGTAACGAGCACGCCCGTGGCGAGCATGATCCGCGGATCGATTTTCCCACTTTGCACGAGCAGGCCAACGAGCGGTGTTACGAGAGCAATCGGAACTGCGCGGACGAGGATGAGCGTCCCACTCAGTGTCGCGGTGAATCCGAGGAGCGTACTGACGTACTGTGGCAAGATGAGCGTTGCGCCGAAAAGTGGGACGCCAAGCACGATGCCGATCGCCGAACCGAATGCGACGCTTCGGTTTCGGAAGACCGACAACTTCACGATCGGAGTACGCGTGCCATACAACTCCCAGATGACGAATCCAATGTAGCCAGCCACTCCCGCGATGGCCGACGCGACGATGCCTGGATTGCTAAACCAATCGTCGCGCTCGCCCTCATCGAGAACGTACTGCACCCCGAAGACACCCACCGCCAGCAAAACGATACCGAAAAGGTCGCCCGGCACATGTTCGGCGTCCTGCGGATCTTTTAAATAGAGCAGCACGAGCGTGAGTGCGAGGATGCCGAAGGGAACGTTGATGAAGAACACCCAGCGCCAATCGAGATTGTCCGTCAGGACGCCGCCAAACGCCGGCCCGAGTGCGGGTCCGAAGACTGCGCCGATGGTGAAGATGCCCTGACTCGTTCCGAGTTGCTCGGGGGGAAACGTGTCGATTAAAATTGGCTGCGCGACTGCAAGTAATCCGCCGCCGAATGCGCCTTGGACGACGCGCGCGAGAATGAGCAACCCGAGCGATGGCGCGAGACCACAGGCGACCGAGGCACCGGTAAAGCCGACGATCGATATTGCAAAGTAGCGCTTTCGCCCAAGCCGGCGCGAGAGCCATGGCGTGAGTGGAATGACGATCACGTTGGCAACGATGAAGCCGGTCGCCACCCACGTTGCCTGATCGATTGTCGCACCGAGATTTCCCTGAATATACGGCAACGCGACGTTGATGATCGTTGAGTCAAGAGTCTGCATCAGCGCCGCACACATGACGCCGACGACGACAAGCGTGCGGCGTAGTCCCTGTTCTTCGACATTACGCTTTGTCAGGTGAGCCGCCGCGTTGCCGTCGGCGTGCACGGCGTTGTCTCGAAGCGGGGTTCGAGCGCCTACGAGCACATCGGGACCGCGGCGGTCAATCATGAGCGAGGTCCGCGTTTTCAGTGACGAAGGAACGGAGATAGGCGTACGCCGAGCGCGCGTTCCGGGCGGAATGCTCGTCCTCAACGATGGTCGTGATCGCGCGATGCAGCATGTGCCAGGCGCTCGCGCCGTCGTCGCCGGTAAGCGCAGCGAAGAGCAACACGTGGACGCGCGCGACGATCGCCATTCGGTTCCGGTCATCTCCCGCGATCGTTGCGACGTGCTCGACAAAAGTCGTCACGAATGAGCGCGCGTTCTCGTCGAGTTCTCCGACCCGATCGGCCTTGAGCGTCGTCATAAACGGACCTTGTCGTACTCACCGCTTTGCATGTGCGCCGGTTCCCCGGCTTGGTACGCGTCCGGCTCCATGACCCCGCCTTTTACGATAAAAGTATCGCGATTTGAAGATTTGCAATATTTACGATAGAATTATCGGAATGTCAAGAGCGGAACGGCGGGCCTTCGTCCCGCGCAAACGCCAGCATCGCGGCGCCCGCCGGGTCGACGATATCGTTGCGGCGGCGGCAAAGCTCTTCGGGGAACGCGGCTTCGAGGGCACGAGCATGAACGCGATCGCCAAAGCGGCCGGCATCACGATCGGGTCGATCTACCAGTATTTTCCGAGTCGCGATGCGATCGTCGATGCGGTGGCCGAGTACTACCTCGCGGCGTTTCGCGCGCACGAGCTCGAGGCGATGGATACGCCCCTCGGGACCTCGATGCACGATCTCATCCACCGTAGCGTGCTCAAGCTCTTTGATTTCCACACGACTTATCGGGGTGTCAAGGCGTTTCTCGACGCCGATCCGCGACGTGCCCAGAGCATCCGCACGATTCACGAAGAAGTGGCGACCGGAGCATCGCTGATCGCACGGTATTATCCGGAACGACCGTATGCGGAATTGGCGCGCATGGTATTTGCTGCATCCGCAATCATCCGCGGATCGGCGGCGGCGCTCATCGACCTGGAATCCCTCGAGAAGCGCGCTGCGTTCGTCGAAGACATCGCCTTCGCGGTCGAACAGTTCATCCTCGCGCGGCTCGGCGCGCCGATCGAACTTGCCGAGTGATCGGCAGCTGTCAACTGCGATCGACCGCTACCGTCCGATCATGTCCTGATAGTCTTCCGGAGGCGCTTCGGATCGTAAGGCGTCGATCGCTCTTTCGTTTGGCTGGCGTTGCGACTGATTGGGGGCGGCAATGCGCCGCTCACCGCGATCTTACCGTTTGCGTGGGACGAAACGAGAGCCGCTTGACATTTACGATTATTCACTCGTATAATCCGGGAACAGATTTTACGAGTGATATATCGTAAAAAGATTGCCGAATGGGGTCTAGCGTGCCGATACTAATTGCGCTTCTTTTTGCGCTCGCGCCGGTCGGACATCTCGATCTCTTGCAGTCGGCGTTGAACCCGAATCCAACGTTGAAGACGTATATTGCAACGGCGGAGCTCGTTGCCCAAACACATCCGTTGCCGCTAAAGCGAACGTTTCACGGTACCGTGTACTACGTCGCTCCGACCCGAAAGATTGTGTTCGATGGTGTTTCTGGAATGCTCAGCCGCTTTCAATCTCTTACGATGAACACACCGACGTGGGCGCAGGCGAAGAGAGACTACACGATCTCGACGTCGGGGGATGACGGCAAAACCTCGACGTTTACGCTGGTCCCGACGAAGAGCGGCGGTCGTGTTACGAGCCTGGTCGTTTTGGTCGATGACGCGACGGCGCTTGTAAGTCGCGTCGTATATCGTTATCACGATGGAAGTGTTCTGAGCTTCGATCAGAGGTATCAGGCGGCTGGAACTTTCCAAGTCCCGGCGGCGATCGATGTGTCGGCTCATTTTCCGGCCTATTCGGTCGATGCGAAGATTCGCTTCTCGGACTATCACACGAACGTGCCCGTGCACATCTAAGAGCGCGTTCGACTCGTGAAACGCTCACAATTCGTTGACTCCGCTCATTGAGGAGTTGTATTTACGTGCGGTCGGCCGGCTCGCCGATCCGCGTCGACAGGCCCGTCAGCGTCGGAATCGTGAGCGCGAACGTCGTGCTGCCGGCACGCCCGTCTTCGAGTACGATCGTGCCGCGGAGGCGAGCTGCCGCCTTCTCGGCGATCGCCAGACCTAAACCCGAGCCGGTGATCTCGCCGCGGTCGGCGCCGCGATAGAAGCGCTCGAAAACCCGTGCTCGTTCATCATCGCTGATTCCCGGTCCGCCGTCGCGCACGCGAACGAAGATCGAAGCACCGGCGGCTGCGACCGTTACGGTCACCGGCGTTTGCGCGCCATATTTGACGGCGTTCTCGATGAGGTTTGCGACCACTTCATAGAGGTCGACCGGCTCGCCGAGTACGAGTAGCTGATCTGCCGCATCGACGACGATCGGCGTCGGCGTGATCACCGCGAGCGCCCGAGCGGCTTGACGCACGATCGCGCCGACATCGACCACTTCTGGTTGCGCTTCGATCACGCGATCGAGGCGAGCGAGCGTCATCAATCGTTCTACGAGCGTGCGCATCCGCTTCACCTCAACCGTGAGCGACCCGAACACCGTTCGCGCCATTTCCGGGTTGCCGATGCCGCCGCGGCGTAGCACATCGACGTAGCCTGCAACGACCGTTAGCGGAGTGCGCAATTCGTGCCCGGCCTCGGCAACGAATTGCCGGATCTGCTCTTCCGCACGTCGGCGCTCCAAGAAGGCATCCGCTACCCGTTGCGCGGCGCCGTTGTACGCAGCGGTTAACTCTCCGATCTCGATGCTATCGGCGGTCTGCAGGGGACGCGGCGCGAAATCTCCGCTGGCGAAGCGCTTGAGCTCTGCCGTTACCGTTGTCAACGGCAGCAGCGTTGCCCTCGCTCCGAAGCGTGCGCCGGCGAAGGCGAGAACGAGCGCGATCGCAATCGAGAGTACGATCAACGCGTAGAACGTTTGGAAGATTGCATCGACTTTTCGGTGGTCGGGTATAACGACGACGCCCGATTCGCGGACGTGCACGAAGGTCGGACCAAGTCCAAAAAGTGATCCGACATCGATGTTGCTCGACGGAAGTCGAGGCGATGCCATAAGATCGCGCGAGACCGGGATGACGTCGACTCCGTTGTCCCGCGCGCTCGCGACCAAGCGTGCCACGATGGTGGCGGATGGTTCGGCAGCGGGCGCCAAGGCAATGTTCGCCTCGACGTGCGCGATGGCAGTTGCAAATTCGTGCGCGATCGGCCGACTAAGGTATGCGAAGATGACGATATTCGTGATCAGCGCGAGGGTCGCGAGCACGATGAAGCCGCCGACCGTATATAACAGCATGAGGCGGAGGCGCAGGGAACGCACTGCGCTCATCGCAGGACGTAGCCGACGCCGCGCACGGTCTGAATGAGCGCGCGCTGCGCGGCTTCATCAATTTTCCCGCGCAGATACGAGATATAGGTTTCGACCGTTTGCGTCGACGTGTCACGATCGTCGCCCCAGACGAGATGAATGAGTTCGTCACGCGTGAAGACGCGACGCGGTCGGCGCGTGAGCGCGGCGAGCAGGTCGAATTCGCGGGTCGAGAGGTCGATATACTTCGATCCGCGCCGAACCGTGCGCGCTTCGAGGTCGAGTTCGAGGTCTTCGTAGGTGAGGACGCTCACCTCACGTAAGCGCGGCCGCCGTAACGCTGCGTGCAGCCGCGTCGCGAGTTCCTCGAGGTCGAATGGCTTGGGGAGATAGTCGTCGGCGCCGGCGCGGATTCCGTCGATACGATCGCGCACTTCGCCGCGTGCGGTGAGCATGATGATCGGAACTTCGGTGAGTCGGCGAATCATTGGCAAGAGCGTCAGTCCGTCGACTTTGGGAAGCATCACGTCAAGTACGATGCAGTCGGGGTGCCACGACCGTACGAGCGACAACCCCTCGACACCGTCGCCTGCGGCGCGTACCTCGAAGCCCTCGACGGCCAAGGCGACCTCGAGCATTTTTCGGACGCTCTCTTCATCGTCGATGACGGCTACACGCGGTTTTTGCTGGTCCATCGGCACCATTCTGCGCTCGAACGCTCCGGGATCGCCGCGAAGCATTCAAGGCGATTTCGGAGCTTTTCTCGGGTTGTAGCGCAGCATCTTGCGCCAAACTGCGGCCATGAACACCTCGCATGGCACGTCTGTTTCTTCTCCGGGAGGGGCGGTCCAGTGATGGCCGCCGTGGTCCTTGCCGCGATCGTCCTTCCGCAGAACGCAACGAACGCTCCGGCTTCGCAAGCGAAGGTGGCGCAGGCGGCTCCCCAGGCAAACGTCACCCCGGCCCCGGCCCCGGTCTCAGTCGTCGAGTCGGCAGCGCTGCCATCAATCGATGGCGGGCTGTCGCTCCCGTATCCAGCGTATGGCTCGCCGCAGCCGCAAATCCTCACGACACAACGAGCCGCCGGCGTACCTGCGACCGTCACGCTCGCCGAGGCGACCGCTATCGCGATCGCTCGCGTCCCATCGCTCGACGCCGCGCGCGGCGAAGTCGCGTTCGAAGATGCGTCGGTCGCGCTCGCCCGGACCGGATTCGCGCCGGACGTGAGCATCAGCGCTTCTCCCAAATACTCGTACGTACAGGGCGGAGGAGCGAACGCATCCGCGGCTTCCGCGGCACTCTTTTCGGCCGAGAGCAATAGCGGATCGCTCTCGCTTTCGCAGCTCATCTTTGACGGCGGCCAGATCCGCGCGAAGATCGACGCGGCCAGGCTAACGCGTGACGCGGCGCTTGCCACCTATCGGCGCGATGCGCAGACCGTCGCATTCAATGTCGCCGATGCTTACTATACGTTGCTCGCCGACGAACGCACCGTCGCGGTCGATGAGGAACTGCTGCGCGAGAATATCGTCTCGGAAAATTTGGTTCGCGCGCAGATTCGCGCGGGCACCGTCGCGGGAGCCGATCTCTCAGCCCAGCTTGCGACGACCGCCAATGCGCGCACCACGCTCGTGAGCGCTCAAGGCACGTTGGAGAACGACCGCGTCGCGTTCGCGACGGATTTGGGCTTGCCCGCAAATACCGACGTGCTGCCGCGCGACGATACGCAAGGCCTCGAAACCGCGACGCCCGCGAGCACGCTGCCGGCCTTCGCAAACGCGCTCGACACCGCATATATGGAGCGGCCCGACGTCGCTGAAGCCCGGCTCACCGTTGCGGCCGATGAGGCGTCGCTGCGCGGCGCACGGCGCGGGCTTTCGCCGACCCTCTCGTTCTCGGGCTCCAAAGGACTCGAGTCCTCGAATCTCGGCGGCGGTGCGATTCGCAACGACGGGACGCTCGGTTTTTCCGTCACCATTCCGATCTACGATCAGGGCATTACCCGCGCGAATATCGCGTCTTCACGTGCGACCGTCGCGATTGCAAACGCGAACGCGGCGACCACGCGGATCGCCGTCTCGCAGGACGTCCGCCAAGCGTTGATCTCGATCGTCAGCGACCGCGCGGTTCTCGATCAGACGCGCGCCGCCTACGACAGCGCGGTGATCTCACTGCGCTCCACGCAGGGTCAATATCGTGTCGGCTTGAGCACGCTGCCCTCGATCATCCAAGCCGAGGCGACGCTTACGTCCGCCGCAACCAACATCGTTAACGCCATCTACACACTGCGCATTGCCGAGAATAACCTGCGCTACGCCCTAGGGACGAATTTACAATGAACATCCGCAATCTGAATCTGACGAACGCCCTCGCGTTTGCAGCAACGGACATCCGCATTCCGTATCTGCGGACCGTCGTCGCGCTTGCGGTGACGATCGTGTCGGGTTGCGCGCACGGTGGCCCGCCGCCCGGCGGCCCGCCGCCCGTTAGCGTTAGCACTGCGAGAATAAGCCGCGGCGCGATCGCGACGTTCGTGTCGTTCGACGCTGAGGTCACGCCCGTGTACCAGACTACGCTGAGCACGCCTGAAGCCGGCACGGTCACCGCCATAAACGTGACCGAAGGTGATTTCGTCCATCGCGGCCAGTTGCTCGCGTCTCTGGACACCTCGCAGCTGCAGGCGACCCTCGAAGCCAACGAGGCGGCGGTGCGCGCCGACGCGGCACAACTGGTTCACAGTACCGTCGCTGCGCCGATTCAGACACAGCAATATTCTTCGGCCGTCGCGTCTGCCAACCAGAACCTGCAGAGTGCGATCAACAGCGTTCGCTCGGCGCGTGCGGCGCTCGCTCACGACGAGCTCACGGAGCGGGCCGACCAGCAGTTGCTCGGCCAGCAATACGTCTCGCGCCAAACGTACGAGCAGGCGCGGGCGACGGCAGTGGCATCGCGCGAAACGCTGCGCAGCGATCTGCAAGCCGTTACGGCACAGCAGGCGGCGCTGCGCACCGCGCTCAGCAATACGAATCAGCGGCTCGAAGACCAGGCGACGATCGCCCAAGACGCGGCCGGTCTCGATGAGGCACGCGCGAACGTGAAGCTGTTGCAGGCGCAGATCGCACAGTCATCGATCGTGGCCCCATTCGACGGTCAGATCACGCAGCGGCTGCTCGACGCCGGCGCGTATGCCGGCGCGAGCTCGGGCGTGTTCACGATCGCTCAAGTCTCGCGCGTCTACGTCGTGGCCAACGTGCCGGACGTCGACCTTCCGGCCGTTACGCGCGGCAAAGCCGTGACGTTTACGACACCGAGTCTGCCGGGACGCACGTTTTACGGGCGCATCTTCGACATCAACACCACCCCGACGTCGGGAACGCTGACGTATCGCGTACGCCTCCTCCAGAGCAATCCGGATCTCGCGCTCCGTGGCGGCATGTTCGCAAACGTCACTGTCGAGCGCGCTCGTCACGCTGACGTGCTGCTCGTGCCCACCGCCGCGGTCACGAACGGATCGGGCGAGCCAAGTGTCTTCGTTGTGGCCGACGGCAAAGCGAAGAGCGTGCCCGTCCGTGTGGGTCTGCAGACGGATTCGGTCACAGAGGTTGCCGGTGACGGGCTGACCCCCGGCACGACCGTGGTTACGTCGCAGCCGGGCAGTTTGCAGGACGGAGCGGCGATCGCTCAAGCCGGCGCACCTTCCACTCAAGTGGGGCAGCGTTAAGATGTTTCTACGCATCTTCGTCGAGCGACCCATTCTGTCAGGGGTCGTCGCCGCCCTCATCCTGCTCGCCGGCGCCGCGTCGATACCGTCGTTGCCGATCGCCCAATATCCGCAGATCGCGCCGCCGACCGTCACGGTCACGAGCACATACATCGGTGCCGACGCAGCGACGGTCGAAGCGGCGGTGACCAATCCGCTCGAAGAGCAGATCAACGGCGTCCAGGGCCTGCGATACATGTCATCGACCTCATCCAACGCCGGCGTCTCGACGATCACGGTCACCTTCGATCCATCGCGTAACGTCGACGCTGCGGCCGTCGACGTTCAGAACCGCGTGCAGAACGCGTCGGGCCAACTGCCTTCGGCCGTGACGCAGACGGGCGTGCAGATCACCAAGTCGTCCGGTTCGTTCATCATGGCGATCGCGTTCACGTCGAAAGATCGCGGCGTCACGCCGCTCGATTTAAGCAACTTCCTCGATCGCAACGTCAAGGATCCGCTCTTGCGCATCGACGGCGTGAGTTCGGCGACGATCTTTGGCGAGCGACGCTACGCGATGCGTATCTGGCTCGATCCGCGCAAACTGCAGCACTATGGGCTTGGCGCGAGCGATGTGACCACCGCCGTTGCCAACCAGAACGTCCAAGTCCCGGCGGGGTCGGTCGGCGCAGAACCGGCGCCGGCCGGATTGGCAAACACGGTGAACGTGCACGTCCCCGGGCAGCTCGCCGATGCCAAAGCCTTCGGCGATATCATCGTCAAACACGGCGTGGACGGTTCGCTCGTGCGCCTCTCGCAAGTCGCACGCGTCGAACTCGGCGCACAAGACTATTCGTCGACGCTACGCTTCGATCGCAACGCGGCGCTCGGTATCGGCATCCAGCTCAATAGTTCCGCGAACGCGCTCGCGGTGGCGAAGGACGTGCGGGCGACGCTCGCACGCCTCAAACCATTGTTTCCCAAGGGCGTCGATTATAGCATCCCGTATGACACGACTCTGTTCGTCAGCGAGTCGTTGCGTGAGGTCATCGTCACGCTACTTATCGCGATCGTTCTCGTCGTCGCAACGATTTATCTGTTTCTCCAGGATTGGCGCACGACGCTCATTCCCGTCGTTACCATCCCAATCTCGCTGATCGGTACGTTCGCCTTCGTCAATCTCTTCGGATTTTCGATCAACACGCTCGTGCTCTTCGGGTTGACGCTGGCGACGGGCCTCGTGGTCGACGATGCGATCGTCGTGATCGAGAACATCGCGCGGGTGATGCGCGATGCGGTCGGTTTGAATCGACGTGAGGCGACGCTTCAGGGTCTCGGCGAGATCGTCGGCGCCGTCGTTGCGACGTCAGTGGTGCTGCTCGCCGTCTTCGTCCCGGTTTCGCTTATGCCGGGAACGACCGGTGCTATTTACAAACAGTTCGCTCTTACGATCGCGTTTTCGATCTCGCTATCGCTCGTGCTCGCGCTGACATTGACGCCGGCGCTTGCGGCACTCCTCATGCGCGCGAAGGTCGAGCCGCGGTTTCTCGTCTTCCGCGCCTTCAATGCTGCCTTGGAAAGGCTCACGAAGGTCTACGGTCGCTTCTTGCACGGGGCCGTGCGCGTACGCTACGTCATCGCGGGCGTGTTGGGCGGTTTGCTCGTGCTCACGTGTGTGCTGTTCACCGTCGAACCAACGGGCTTTCTCCCGGACGAAGATCAAGGCGTCTTCCTCGGGACGGTGCAAGCGCCGGACGGCGCCTCGCTCAACGTGACACAGTCCGTCCTCGAGCAGATCGAGAACGCCGCTCTCGCGAACCCAAACGTCGCGCACGTCTTCGCGATCGGCGGGTTGTCGTTCAGCGGAGCAGCTACCAATCAGGGTCTGATCTTCATCACGCTCAAGCCGTGGGCCGATCGCAAGGGGTTTGCGAACTCGGCGCAAGGCGTCATCGACGCGCTTCAGCCGGCGGCTATGCGTATCCCACAGGCGCAAGTCATCCTGATCAATCCGCCGTCGATTCCGAGCCTGGGTGTGGTGGGCGGATTTGACTTCGAGCTCGAGGATTATGGTACGGGTCCGCTCGCCGATCTCGGTGCCGCGAGCGGAGCGCTCATCGGCGCCGCCAACCGCGATCCCAGCTTGTCCCGCGTTTATACCACGTTCCGCGCCGACGGTCCGCAGATCGATGCCGTCGTCGACCGCACGCAGGTCGCACAATTGGGTGCGTCGCTACCGGACGTCTTCAACGATATCTCGACCGCCCTCGGCAGCAATTACGTCAACAATTTTACGTATCAGAACCGCACGTATCGCGTGTACGTGCAAAACGATGGACAATACCGTAAAGACGCACTCGATGTCTCGCGCATCGTCGTGCCCAACTCGTCGGCGTCGACCGGTGCGGGCACCGGATCGCAACTGACGACGCCGAGCATCGGCACGACGGATGCCGATTCGATCGGCTCCGGAACGGCGACGGTGCCGCTTTCGAGCGTGGTGAACGTCTCGCATGGTACCGGCGCGCCGGCGATCACGCATTACAATCTCTATCGGTCGGTCGAAATTCAAGGGAGCGAAGCACCGGGGCACAGCTCGGGTCAGGCGATTGCTGCGCTGCAAAATCTCACCACGAAGCTCCTCCCGTCGCGATATCACTATGCGTGGACCGGAATCTCGCTGGAAGAGACGCAGTCTTCGGCCACGACGATTCTGATCTTCGCGCTCGCACTGCTCGTGGTATACCTGGTGCTCGCGGCGCTCTACGAAAGTCTGGGCGATCCGCTCGTGATCTTACTCTCGGTGCCCGCCGCGTTACTGGGTGCGGTCGGTGCGCTACTCCTTCGGCAGTTCACGAGCGACGTCTACGCACAGATCGGCTACGTCATGCTCATCGGCTTGGCCGCGAAGAACGCGATCCTCATCGTTGAATTCGCGAACGCCGAACGTGCGAAAGGCGCGGATGTTGCCGATGCCGTCATTGCCGCCGCTCAGACGCGCTTGCGGCCGATCCTCATGACGTCGGTGGCCTTCATCGCCGGACTGCTGCCCCTGGTATTCGCAAGCGGGGCAGGTTCGGCGAGCCGTCAGTCGCTGGGAACGGCGGTTGTCGGCGGGATGATCGTTTCGACCGTTCTCAACCTCATCGTCGTGCCCGCGATGTATCTCATCATCGACGAAATCGGTGCGCGGCTCGCAGCGTTCGGACGGCGCTTTGGCGAGAATGCTAAACTCGCGACCGACGGCGCACCCGCCTACGCGCTGCAGTCTGGCGCTCACGCCGACGATCGCGAGCATACCGTCAGCAGTCGTAAATGATGCGAAGCATACACGGTCTCGCGGACACTTGCACCGATCGTGTTGACGACGACGATTTCGGCGAGATCCATGACGATGGCATGTCGGAGCTGGCGATTCAAAAACGGTAATGATGGGAACGCGTAATTTGCGAGAATTTTCGCGGAAGCTTGGATTCAAACTCATCGTTCCTGGCCAGCGCCGTGCGCGAGCCGGTCATAAACGTCGATGCAAGGGCAGTCACCGGTCAACGATCCGGCGAAGCGGAAGGAACTCGAATGAAGTCGCACCAGGCGCCGGCAGCCCCGGTCCGTGCCAGCGAATATCCATCGGACTGGAACGTTAGTTTTAGTCCGGCCCAACCGTTGGCCGCCGATTACGCGTTCGGACGACAGACGGAAATTCTCAAAGCGGGATCGGTCTTTCCACCGGCGACGATGCCCTTGCCTTGCGACATCGTCTGGGACCGCGATGTACCGGTCACCTTACGCGACGGCATCACCATCTATACGGACATCCTGCGTCCCGTCGGCGACGGCAGGGTGCCGGCCATCGTGGCCTGGAGTCCATACGGCAAAACCATTCCGAAAAAGGATCTCGAGGCCGGCGTGAATCCCAAGGATGTCACCGGTCTCGCGAAGTCCGAAGGTCCCGACGCCGGCTTCTGGGTTTCCAATGGTTATGCCGTCGTCAATCCCGATGCCCGCGGTGCCGGCAAGTCGGGCGGCGACCTCAATGCCTGGGGCCGCGTCGATGGCGAGGACGGGTACGACGTCATCGAATGGATCGCGCAGCAGGCGTGGAGCACCGGCAAGGTCGCGCTGCATGGCACATCGTGGCTCGCAATCGCGCAATGGTTCATTGCCCAGACCAAGCCGCCGCATCTCTCCGCCATCGCGCCTTGGAACGGCATGAGCGATGTATACCGGCAACATATGATGTTCGGCGGGATACCGAATCTCGCATTCCTCGCGGGCGTGTTCGCGCATTTCGCCGGCCCGGGCCGTGTTGAGCGGCCGGACCATATGGCCGGATCGCACCCGCTGATGGACGCATATTGGCAAGATAAGGCCGCAAAGCTTGAGTCCATTACCATCCCAACCTATGCCGTCACCGACGTGGTGACCGATCTGCACCGGATGGGGACCTTCGAAGGTTATCGGCGCTTGGGGTCCACCGACAAATGGTTGCGGATCGACAATCGGCAGGAGTGGACCGACCAATACGATGCGGCAAACGAAGCCGACCTGCTGAAGTTTTTCAACCACTTCCTTTGCGACGCCGACAACGGCTGGGAATCGACGCCGAAGGTACGCATGGCCATCCTGGATCCGGGAGGCGAAGACCGGCTCGATGTCCCGTACACGAGCTGGCCGCTGGCGCAAACGCGATACGAGCGCCTCTACCTCGGCGCCGATGAGCACCTCGACGTAACGCCGGCCAGTACGGCCGTTGTGGCAAGCTATCCCGCAAGCACGGGTCAGAGCGTATATACGTATCGCTTCGCACGCGAGACGCAACTGACGGGCTATTTGAAGGCGCACCTATGGATTGAAGCCCAGGGCGCGAGCGAAGCCGACCTCTTCGTTCTCGTCGAGAAGTTGGACAAGGACGGCAACCTGCTCGTCCCCGATGAGGAAAGTGCGCAACAGTATTTCCCCATCCCGCCTGCCGGTGCACACGGTCGCCTTCGGACCTCGCTACGAAAGCTCGATCGCGCACTGTCCACCGAGTTCATCCCGATCCAATCGTTCGACCAACCCGAGATGCTGCGCGCGGGCGAGATCGTTCTCGTCGACATCGCGATCATGCCGGCGTCGGAGGTCTTCCATGCCGGTGAGCAACTGCGCCTGACGATCGCGGGTCACGAGTTTGCGGCACCGCCGTCAGATGTGAAACTCTCCGGCATGCTCGCATACATGGAACCGCTGCCCCCGGTGCCGACCAATAACGCCGGCGTCCACGTCATTCACGGAGGCGGCGAGCACCCGTCCTATCTCCAAATTCCTGTTATTCCGTAGCATCCCGCTAGGCTATCTTACAGCCTGTGCGAGCCGCCGCGTACGCACGCCGTGATTGGCCTTACGAAAACGATGCGGTGGCCGGCATTGCTGCAGACCACCGCACGTTCGTCAACGAGTGTCGCGCGCGGCGCTCGTAGCTAGGATTACCTTCCCGGCGGTGGTGGGGGAGGCGGTGGCGGCCCTGGCGGAGGCGGTGGCTCCGGCGTCGGACACGGTGGGGGCGGTGGTGGCGGTGGCGGTGGCGGTGGCGGCG
>Ga0209611_10003194_pt1 | contig 28612 bp, 26 predicted proteins | sample S1TSphgellanicum_3_FD_187693 | JGI IMG/M metagenome (GOLD analysis project Ga0209611, IMG submission 187693) | Host-associated microbial communities from peat moss isolated from Minnesota, USA - S1T2_Fc - Sphagnum magellanicum MG (SPAdes) (version 2) | ecosystem: Host-associated > Plants > Peat...
CATTTTTTGAAACACACACACATACACACACACACACACACACACACACACAAAAGTGTGGTTTTCCTAGGGATTCTGGTAGCAAGGTGTGATTTTATACGACGTGTTTCTGGTTTTTTTTCCTCTTGTTTCTTTGATGGAGTTGGTGACAGATATGTTTTCTTTCTGCTTTTGTTCCTCTTCCCCCGAATCAGAGGGGGGTGATTCTCGACTTCTTTATGGTCCATGCATGATTCGCTTGTGCTCCGATTCCGCTTCTTCTACGTTCGGTAGGTGTCGTGTTCTTCCGTGTTGTATAGAGTCGGGAAGGTGAATGGCCGATTGCTTACGCCATGTCGATGATGTTTTCTCGAGTGCAGCAGCGACGGAAATACCTTCGGCTTTAGCATATGCGGGGGCTTTTAGTTAGTGAATTTTCTTTAGGCGTGGAAAACCTTTGGATTATGTCTTTTGAGTGAGAGGGCTGGTTGGTGAAGTTTTCCCGCATGAATGCAGAATTGTGGTTGTTCAGAGTTTGTATGTCATCTTTAGGTTGCAAATCTCTAGCAAATTGTATGTGCAAGAGGGGCTTTGCAGCTTAGCTTTGAGTGTCATGATGCCCTATTGTGTTGAAGATTATGGAGAAGGAGAATATTGATGTCCCTGAAAAGCTATGGCACATCATGGACTATGAAAAGGTTTTGGTACAGTAGGATATGCTTTTGTGCTCAGGCACTTGCAATTTGATCTTTTTTTCCCTTGTTGAATTGATCAAGTTGGCAATTTCAGCTCTACCTGCATGGTGAAAGGTGATTGTAGCCATGTATTTCAGATAACCTTTAGCGCATTTATATGGTGTTCTGAATCAGTTTTTGTTGTTGTAGCCTCTGTGACAGAACTCCTCCTTCTCATTTAGGTGCCAATAGGGTTTGGATGTCAACACATTTCTTGCCCTGTGATGAGATACTTCTGCAAACACTCTGTCAGTGCTCCATTATAGTCTGTTTTTGAACCAAGTCTTAGGATCTGGCAAGCAGTCTACAGATATTACCAGTTAGAGCATTTGCAGGAGCAGATATACAGTTATGGGTAGTTCACACCTTTGTCCTCTTTTGAGCTTGATGTTAAGAGGAAGTGCATTGTAGGTTCCTGATCAACCTGTTCTGGCTCATTCTGTTAATCATGAGTATGGAGATTTCTTGGTCCTCATGAGAGTTTATTTCCTGATCAGCTTCAGTAGGTTATGCTTATTGTTGGTAGGTCACATGTGGAATGGTTTAAATACTGAGTTTGATTGTTGTCGTTTGTAAGCAAAAACCATTAAACTTGTGACTGAATTGTAGGATTTCTGCACTGTATGTTTCCAGGGAAGTGGACACACTGACAGAAAAATGCGTCCAAAATCATATTCTGCAAACAAGGCTTTGGATGGAGGAAAGGAGCTTTCATGGATGGACCAGATGTGTCTGAAGATAGAGACATATTGTGAGCTAGGGGAGCCTGGCCGTGGACCCACTCTACTTATGCAGGTATGTTGATTAAGGGCCTATTGTTAAATATTGCATGCTGTTCAATCAATGTCTTGGTGTTGGTGCTGACATGCTGCACTTGTGCTGGTGACCTTGCACCTTGTGCTGCACAGTATCTTTTTATCTGTAGGAAGGGAGATGGAACTCTGGGGTTAGCTGTGGAGGTTTTAGGTCCTCTCCATTTTTGGGCTTGACATGGACCTCTGTACACTGGTATAGTAACCAAAGACCTTTTGATGCTCAGGATGACTTTGTATGTGTTGCCTCCTGGTCCCATGAGCAGGAAATGGAGATGCAATTTAATTCATTAGGTTCTGGCTTGCGCAAGCTTGCAAATGAAGCTAATGATTTTGTGCAAGAGCTGCTGATGCCACCAACCTTCTTGAATGACAATGGTGAAGCCACTGAGAAAGGAGTAGACTTGAAGAAGCAGTGCAATGTGGGAATTGTGCATGGTCAGAAGAAGAATGTTGAGCAGCCAACTGCAGCACCCCTCAATTTTGTTGATGGAGCCTGCATTGAAATTTCTGCTCATGGTAAGATGGTGTTCAGGTTCAGCTTGGATTTATGTGGTTTTCTTTGTTGACTGGTTAAATTTTGAATTAATGTGGTGGTTATGTTCATGGTCCTGCACTCAAGCTCATTTAATGTGGGGATTGTCGTTGGACAACCCAGCTGAACAAGTTTAGGTTGCCTTCTTAAATATCACATGGCTTTTGGGAATGAATCCACTTCTGCTAGGACCAGGTGTGTAGACTTTGTTGTCCTCCTCAGTTGGTCATTGCCGACACTTTTCTAATGGGACTCTTTCTAGTGTAAGATATCTGCTACAGTGGGTGGCACTCTGAAGCCACCGTTCTCTTTACCGTGGTGGACAGTTCAAGGAACCTCAATAGTATAGTGCACATGTGATACAACAACTAATCTGTTGTGTATCTGCAGCTGAGGTGAAGGAAGACAGCTGTCATTCGGGGATGTTGAACTTGGCAAGTGTGGAGGAGCAGTCATCCCTACATTCAGAAGGCTCTTTTGAGGTGACATGGGATTGGCCACAGGAACCATTTGAGCTGTCTCAAGAAGCTGAGACTGAACAACAACTTCTGCAGGATGTGGGAGAAGCCAGCTGCTCTTCAGTACAGCTTCCTGAGGCTGCACTGGAGGCTTCTAGAAGTGTCAAGGTTTGCATATTTCCATCTTCTTCTGCACTGATTGCTTGGTTTGCAAATTTTTAAGGAAGAGTAGCTGCCATATCCTCAGACTTGGTAGTGCGACATACAGACTGAGGAAGAGATATGTTTTAGTTAAATGCAAGTGCATTTATCAGTGCTAGGACTTTGATTTTTTTCACATCGTGAAGCAGGGAACCTCACGAAGGCATGCATTTTGGTTATAAGTGTCATGGAGATGGTGATAGGACTGTAATGACACCTGACAATCTATGAATCCTGATTTTGAGAAGGAAAACATAGCCATAACTCTTGTCTTTGAAATTGCTTGCAGGATGAGTCCTCTACAGATGCTAAAGATATCCAAGATCCAAATGAGATGGTGGAAGGTGAGGAGCAATTAGCAATCAGGTTAAGCAAGAAAGAAGAGCCTAAGAAACTCAGGCAGCCAAGCATGTCATCGTCATCTTTGGATGGTTGGGAGTCCAGCGATGTCCTCATTTGTGAGGAAATTATTGAGCCAGATAGCTGGCATGATTGGGAGCTCTTGTAAATACTTTCTCCACCTTCTTGCAAGAAGTATGTGGCATAGAAGCCTGGGCAGCCATCACTTGCAATAAGTGTCCATAAAGTAATGGCTGCAACTAGTATATAATGTGCAGACATGCCACTCTCATCCATCCTCACAATTGTAGATCCTCATAATTAGATTCTGTAGATTGATAGTACCTCTGTAAGGAAAAATTCACCCTATTTCAATAGCCTTGGCCTGCCAGTTCTTTGTGGAGTTTCTCCATGAGTCGATTGATCGATAATGAGTCTGGTGATGAATTTCACAAGTTTCATCTCAATCCAAAGGATCTGTTCAAATAATCTGTCTATAAAACTGGTCATTGGCTTCTCCAGGGCTCTCACTTCTTCCCCACCATGTATGAATTTTGTGGCTGAACTTTCTATGGGATTCTTAAAATGTGAGCCTTAGTTTAGGTTATTTTTGTTTATCATGCTTTTGCTGAAGTTGCTGAAGTTAACTGTGGCTGAAAGGAAGTTTTGCCTTGTGCCTGTATGGATGTGCTGCGCATCAGCTCCTTCAACATGGATTCAAAAGTTGGCTGACAGGTTCCAACTGCATAAAACCAGGTTGTTACAACCTCGACACACTCAGAGGATGAATCCAAGAGTACTTTGTACTACAGGATAATTACATAGTCAATCAGGATTTGCAATTGTAGAGACACCATGCACAGCAATTCCTTCTGACATCTCCATAGATGCTTTGATGGCACCAACTAAGGTGGGTTGCTTGCTAAGCAAGTTGTGGACCCCCTCCGGTCAAACATGTTTCTTGAGTTGCATGTGTAGACATATCATGTCACCAATGCAGTAGCATTTGTATTTGAAGAGGTCAAGTGCACTACACTTGATTGACCTGCTGCCTGGTGATTGAAATCCTTTGATGATAAGCTGAATGTTATTTGCACACTTTGCTGGAAGCATATCTTGGCCATCATTCGAGTGTAACATATATGTTGCTGTTCTCATGGTTTGCAGTCATTTCCATTGCATGCCATCTATGATTATGACAGAAACTGAATGTTGTACACAGGAGGAATTGATGCTGCAGAACCATCCCCATGAGACTGCATTTTGAGTGTACACTTATTGTCCAGGGCAATGAGGTTCATTGCAAGCTCCCAAGCACCAGGAGAGATGCTGCAGACCGAAAATTCATTAACTGTACGTGCTTTTGCTCCTGAGATAAAAGGCAATTGTTGCACAGAAGATGAGTAAGAAAGCACACAAGATGGATAGTCAAACTAATGTTCTACATTTCTGAGCTTTGTTTTTGGAGAGTGAGTTGCTTGGTTTGCCGTGGACCTCAATGAGCTTTATGTGTGGAAAGCACATTGCTTGGTACATTGCTTTGGTAAATCTCTTGTTTTTCTCACACGATACACCGCTCATGACACATGTGTGTGGTAAACTTTGTGTATAAAGGAATTGTCATCAATATCATTTGATAGCCTTTGGGGGTGTCTTATTGTTCTAACATTGACCAACAAGCACCATATTTGAGTTCATGGATCTACCCTTTTTTTAAAAATGCAATATGTTCAACATGTTTACGTTAGATGAAAACCACAATCTCATTGTGCTTTCAATTCTTGTGCCATTGTCAAATTCCATGATTCCTCTTCTCACCATTCCATTCTTGCAACCTTTTTCAAAACATCATTCATTTGTGAAACACATTGAGTTCATCATTTCAAACTAATGTTTGTGATTATGTTTATGTTAAAGGAAAAAATTTAAAACGAAATGATTGAATGATGAGAGAGCTTGGGTTTTGTAACTTATCAATTATCACATGGAGGTGATAAGTTACCAATAGTGAAAAGATAGTAATCTTCATCTTTTGAAGATTTTGTTGATGAAAAAATTACTTGTCAATAAAGATAAAGCTAAAAGTAAAGAGCCATGTAGGTAGAATACAACATTAGTTACCACAAAAATGTGAATAATTGTAACTATTTATCACACTAATCATCAAGCTAACCCCTTGTGTTAATGGTTTTAGTACTTACAAACCTAAACCCTAAACCCTAAACCCTTTCTAAAACAGGATATTAAAAAGGTGTTGAAAAAATTTCAACTATTGGTATAAGAAAATTTTCTGTTTTAATAATTGTATTTCCTAATAATTATGGAATATATTATAAGAAAAGTGGAGCCTTTTTTAAAAAGTATGAGTTGGTCATGAATTCATGTGAATCTTTGTGAATATGTGAAGTTGGTTTTAGCTCCAATTGCAATTAATTATTTTTTTGTTTTGTTAGTTTCAAATAAACAAAAATCTTTTATGATAAACATCAATTCATCTTGATTTTGAAGCTCTTCCCCTTTCATCTTCTCATGGAGAACTCATGAACATGCGATAAATTTTGATAATTCACATAATTAAAAATTTCCATCAATACCACTTATAAGTTTTCGGGGTGTGTCACTTGATATTTTATAATTAAAATGCAATAAACATTACCATGGGTGATGTGGAGAGGGAAAATGGTGCAGAGTAGTCATATGAAGGGTATAAAAGATTGTATACTTTTAAATTTCATCAACCACATCCTTCAAGAATTGGGGGAATGAGGTCTTGAGAATGGGCATGTAAAAATCAAAAGCTTTACATTGAGCTCATCTTTTTTATGGTCATGAAATATCCCAAGTGCAAATTTTAAATATTGTGATAGCAAGGCGAGAGGGGGAAAATATGCATGTACATATTCCATTACCATCTTCCGAAAAGAGGTGGGAATTGTTGAAATTCATATCATTCTCACATACATTGTCACAATGTGTAAGTTTTTTATTCTTAACAATTCTTGACCAATATTGAGCTATTATAAAAAAATATGAATAAACCCTTGGTGAATATCAAGGCCATTTTCAAGGCTAATAACCACAATTTTCAAACAACCAAAGAACCATATCTATTATGTAACTTTGATTCTCAAAAAAATTGAAAAAATAAAAAATTGATTGTATAATCAATTTTTAATCAAATATTTCACAAAAATTATTGATGTTTTTTAGGTTTTTGAAATAATCAACATTGACAATTTTTTAATTTTGATTTTTTCACAAAAAATTAGAACCAACAAGTTTTTTGATTGGGAAATGTTAGAGAAACAAAAATCAAAGGTTTCTTTTACATTCAAATAATTGCACAAAGTATTCTTGGCCCATTCTAAAATGGTGTAATAATAAATTGAAGGCTTGTCATGTTGAACACTAATTATTTTTTATACATATTGACTTTGGTTTAATATGTATCCAATGTTAAGGTGATGGTAGGCACACTTTAACAAAATATTGATTCCTCTTGTTTTCTAGAACCATAATAGGTTCCCGAGATAATAGATGAAATTGATAAAATTTTCAAATAATTTAAAATTTTAATAAAAGCGTTTCAAAATATGATCATTGATGTTATTTGAGAAGTGGTAGTTGGCTAGCGATCAATGTAAATGGTTCTATAATGGCTTGATTAGACAATTAAAATTTATGCATGACTTGATCACATAGAAGACATTGATAAATTGGATGAAATTGATGAGACTAATTAAACTTACAACATAGATGTTGATCATATAGATGAATTTGAAATGATAATTTTGATTCAATTTACTTAGATGTGCAAGTTTTCACATGTATAAAAATAATGACATTGAATGATGTGATTATACGAACAAAATTCATGGTTCATATGATATTGATTGCATGAATGAAACAAGATCATTAGGTGGGGGGTGTCTATGTTTTTGAAATCTTCCAACTTCAATGCTAATTCAAGTCAACAAAAACCTCCAAACAACCAATCAAATGAAATTAACAAGAGAAAACCTTTGAACACGCCCATTGCATATTGCACAATTATCCTCCTAATTTTGTTTGAAGCATGGTAAGAGATATGTACATTACCTTTCAACTATCAAGATGAAATCATTTAGGTTCGACAATAAAATCTTTTAGATTTAGGTTTTTGTATCTCAACTCCTTATTTCTTAGTTTTTTCAAAAAACTTCTCTTTCATTTTAGTTTCATATACTTTTTGTTTGTCTGTTCAAACACAATGCCTTATAACAATGTGAAAATGTTTACTTTGTGAAAGCAATCACAAAGCAAATATGCCTCTCTTCTAATACTATGCAAGCTTTCAACACTAAATTTATGTGTGTTACAAGCTCTTTGCTCCTCTCTCATTCCATACCCTAAAACCCTTAAATTTATGTAATAACTTTTCATTTTTTCCCCAAGTTATGTAAATTACAAAAATGTGAAATGCGAAATTGGACAAAGGAGGAGCTTTCAAGATCACCATTGATTGAAAAAAGTTTGTTATGTTGAAATGCAACTTCCACATGATCTTTGTAGTGTCACCATCCCTTCATCATCGATTCAAATCGACATTGAAGTAGGAAGATAAATGTAGGTCCAAAACCCACTATTGAATGAAGTTGATGACATCGATGAGATTGATAACACCCTATTGTTGAACTTCATCCTACAAATGAATTCATGATTGTACAATGATATCTTTTCAATAAATGAAATTAAAACATATGGATGAATTTGATACCATGGTCGATAATATTGATATAGAATGGACATTGATATGAATGGTCCCATTGAAATCTAACACATGGATGGAATTATGTATATGTTAAAATTCAATAAATTTGATGAAAGTTCATTACGTGGTTGAATTTGAAACTAAGTTGAATGTTGAAATTGATCACATTAATTTGCCATGGCCCTATGTTTTCATTTACCTATGTTAAAGCCATGTTGAATTTTTCCCATATCATCAATTGCATTTGGGTTGTTGAATTCATTCAAGTGTTATTGCATTTCATCCTTATTGTACCTTCTCTTGCATGTTGACAATTTCATCCATGTGATCATGTGATTCTCATTTTCATCTATGCCAAATCTTTTCCATAAAGTCAATTGCACATGTGTGGTAGATTTCATCCGTGAACATAGTAAATAAAATCATGAACAATACAATTCATTTACATTTATAATTTCATCCCTAATTATAAATACATTTAAAAAAAGATTAAGTTGACTAATATATGGTCACATTTCATCCATTTGTATTGCCCAACTTCATGTGTTGCTGAATCATCAACCAAAAACAACAATTTATCCATGTGAAAATGATTTATTAATTTAATTTAATTTTTTTTGGTATTCAATCATGCTCTCAAATCTCATTTACTCAACAATATTCCTTCCTTTTTTATTTTTAATTTTTAAATTTTTTTCCCTCTTTGCCCTCCACATCCCTTTTCCTTTCCTCCTGGACCTTTTTCCCTTCTGCCCTAGTCCCCATTCCCCCAAACTCCCTTGATTTTGAGAGGTTATGCTGCCATCTCAGTTTGGCCAGAAACACTTAACCACAATGGAAATGGCCCCCCAGTGTGAAACTAGCTTTTTCAGAGCCAAATTCTGGTAGCACACTAAGGGAAGACTGTTGTAGACTTCTGCCCCAAATTCCCCATTCCCACAATTTCCCTTGATTTCAGAGGTCAAGCTGCCATCTCAGCTTGGCCAGAAACAGTTGACCATAATGGAAATGGTCCGCTGGTTCACGTAGTGTGAAATTAGCTTTTTGAGAGCCATGTTCTTCTAGTCGCGTGCACACTGTATCGCACGCGGAGGGAACAAGAAGACTATCGGAGAGTTCCGGGAAAGCGAGGAGGAAGAGAATGTCGCCTTGATGGAGCTTCGTGTTTTTGGGAAATTACCACCTCACTCTTGCCGATGATGACGCTGCAATTCGCCAAAAAAATGTCTCATGATTTCATAATCAAGTTGACACCTTGAAATTGTGTTCTGGGATGCTTAGATCGTCGGAATCACCATCGTTTTGTGCTGTGAATTCGCACGGACCCATTTGCAGCAGCTGCCTGCAATGCTCCAGAGCATCACGCATTCTCCTCTTCCAAGCTTTTCCCGAGGCACCCAATGTGGAGTCAATGAGAGAGAGAGAGAGATCGGTCGGAAATTTCAGAATTTTTTTTTTCATTTGGATGAACTGTGTGTAGTAGTCACAAAGGGGAACTGATGAGACCACCCAAACATAGAGTGTTCTTGAGTCACAGTGGGTTGCAAAAGGATTTTGTAGAGCAGCTTTGTGTGGATCTGGAAAGAGTGCACCACTTCCCCTTTTTCGACAAGCGGACTGACAGCTTACCAAGAGGAGAGATATTCCCACCTCTCATCTTCCAAGCTGCACAGCAATGTTATGTGGCTGTTCTGGTGTTGTCTCCTGAGTACTTCACGCGGTCGAAATGGCCTATGCTGGAGCTGTCTGCATTTGTGGATGCCCAAAGCTCTAGTAACCCTAATCTCAAGCTTTTGCCCCTCTTCTTCAAGCTTTCCTGCAGCAAATTCAATGATGCGGCATCGCGCAGTCAGTGGTTGCAAGTATGGGAGGCATGGGCAGCCACTGATCATAGAATTGACATACCCAAATGGCAGAAGGCCATTAGGGTTGTGGGTTCTGCTAATGGTATGGAGCTTTCTCAATTCCAGGGAGAGGTTCCATATCGTTTGGCTGTTGTTGACAGCATTTGCAAATTGTTGCCTCCAAACATCAGATTTGATGATTCACACATTCAAGGACAGGAAAGACTTTGCCAGGTAAAACAATTTCTCACTTCTGAACAGAATCTCATGCAGAGAATCTCTCTTTCATCTAAAAGACTACAAGTCTGACTCACCTCAAGACTGAGGATGAAGGGTTTAGGGTTCACTTGATGTTGTTGAAGTGGTGTCTTTTTTATGTGTTGTGTGCATCAACAGGCAATTCTACCATTTTTTGAGGAAGAGGTTGTTGAAAGTGCTGTGCAATGGCCAGCTCGAGTGGTGGGCATGCATGGGATTGGTGGCAAAGGAAAAACAACGATCTGCAAGGTGATGTGCAACTATTTTCACTCAAGCTTCCATGGGAAGGTTTGCCATGTGGAGCTTGGGAAGATGAGCCTGATAGAACTGCAGAAGAAGGTGCTGAGAGAGTTGACGGAGGCAGGTGACGTACTCTTGCAAAGAGTCGAAGATGCTGGCCAGGTGATTGCTCTGGCATTCTGACTCTCAGCATCTGTTTTTATTCCTATGAATTTGTGATGTCTTGGCCTTGAGTATACAACGTCCATTTATGATTGATGATAAGCATCTGGTGTGTCAATGAGGAAGCTCCATTAACATGGGAAGTGGAGTTCTGAAGCAGGGTCAAGAGCTGCTGAAGGACCGATTACACCAGCACCAAGTGTTTTTGGCTCTTGACAATGTGGAAGACTGTCAAGAATCTATTGAACAGGCACAGTTGTTTCTGAAGGCAGGATTCAGTCCAGACAGCAAGGTGCTGGTGACAGCCCGGGGATTAAGTGTTCTGCAACGTCTGCTTGGTAGGAATGGCCGTTTCATGCATGTTCCAGACTTGGAAAGACAAGAGGCCATTGGCATCTTCCTTGATCATGCAACACCAAATCTGCCATTCTCATCATTCTCAGTTGAAAGTCAGGGCATCATCAATGACTGTGTTATGCAATGTTTCAACTATCACCCATTAGCTCTGAAAGCTTTGGGTGCCCAGTTGAGCATCACAAGCAGTCAGGGTTTTTTGGAGTGGAGAGAGAGACTTAGCAAAATAGATTTCAAACGCTCCCGAGATGCTACCCATCCTATCTTCTCTATCCTGAGAACAGGTTATGATGCATTGCCTTCTGACATGGACAAGCTCTTGTTCCTGGATGTGGCTCTTTATGCTCCACGTAGCAAGCTCAAATCTGTGAACACTCTCTGCCAGTGGCTCAGTGATGTACATGGAAAAGACCCACATGATATTATGGACATGGTCAGTGTTGAAAGACCAAGTTCTGCCAGTTGATTTAGTGGGAATATATTCAATGTTGGCTGTGAAGAATGTTGTTGTTGTGTAAGGATGATGCTCAGCAAATGGCTGGATTAATCGGCATTGTCATCTGGTTGAGTTGTAATCAAGTCTACCATGCTAATGCCATTTCTGATCAAACTCAAAAAATTGTTGTATGGCAGTTGAATGGACTACGGATCAAAACACTTCTTGAGGATTGGGTGGATTTGACATCACCTGTTCGTATGCATGAGCTCTATAGGGAATTTGCAGAACTAGAAGCCAGTGCAGGCGACATGAAGAGGTGGTGTATTTTCCAAGAAGCTGCAATGCGAGTGCCTGTGAATCTTCAAAAGAGTCAAGAGTATGACTTGCTGCGAGTCAATTTACCATTGGGCACTTTTGCAAGCATACCAAGGAGGTTGCTGAAAGAGTGGTTCAACCTTGGAGTGTTAGAGTTGCCATATTGTTATCAACTCACACAACTTGATTTGCGAGGAATGAGGAACTTGCACACTGTGGGGTTGCGGGATTGCAACAAACTGGTGGAGATACATTGCTCAAACAGTATTGGGAAGTTTGACCAACTTTTATTGAAGCTGAAATGCACCAACTTGGAAATTCTGTCAGAGAAATTTGGGTACCTTGCTGCTCTTCAAATTTTGGACATCAAAGATTGTGCAAGCTTGACAAAAGCACCAGACCTGGGCCTCTGCATCAATCTACAGGAACTCAATATGTCCAATTGCTACCGCCTGACCACACCACCAGATCTCAGCAGGTGTGTCAACCTTGTGAAGCTCAACATGTCAAAATGCCATCGTCTAAAACACCCACCAAAACTGGATAGGTGCATCAAACTCCAAGAGCTCAACATGTATGGCAACTCAGATCTCACTCAACTCCCAAGGTTTCACAAGCTATCTGCCCTTGAAAAGTTGGAATTCAGCAACTGTGAAAATGTTACAAAAGTGGTAGGCCTCCACTCACTGTCAAACTTGCAGGATCTTCGACTGGCATGCACTGAAGTTAGAAAGCTTCAGGGTCTGGGTTGCTTAACGGCCTTAAGAAGGCTCAATCTTATAGGCTGCACCCGTATGAAGCATATTGAAGATATGAGTGCACTAACAAACTTGCAAGAGATATGGTTACAAGGTAGTGGTTTATGTAAGCTTCCTGGGCTTGGTAAGTTGAATACCCTAGAGATGCTTGATCTCCGGTGTGATGTTCTCAACAATTTCCCAGATTTAAGCCCTTTTGCACGCTTGCGACAGCTGTGGATTGGCAGCAGTCAAGTTACGGCAGTGTTGGGCATTGACAAACTCTTGCAGCTAGAAGAAATTGAATTCACAAACTGTAAGCTACTCACCCAAATCCCAGATTTGCGGGAATTGCCCAACTTGAGTTTTGTATGGTTGATCAACTGCAGTTGTGTGGGTAATCTTCTTCAGTTGCCAGAATCATGTATCTTACGTGAGTGTTTACCAGAAGAGGGTAATTTGCGGACTTCGAAGACTTATAATGGCCGTGTTGAACCCATTTCTGATATATTAGTATGTTAGGACATCTCCACCAGTAGTAGTATAATAGCCTGTACTTTGGATGAAGTGCAACCTTTAAATAATGTGAAACCGAGTTTGGACCTGTAAATATGCATGGGATACAATGATCTCCAAAAGAGTAAGGAAAAGAAAATGATTGCTTTTGATTGGTTGGCCGTACTGATTAGCCCATATTGGGCATTTAAATGATCCCCCACTTTATATTGTCCAATTTTTCATGTTAATGGGTGGGCATAGGGAAAGTTAGCACTCTATGTTGGATGTGGTAAACAATGGCAGAGGCCCAAATAGGAAGTGTGGGTGGAGATGCTTTAAGTAATTAAGGTAATGTGTCTCAACTGTTGATGCAATTCTTTCCAAAAAGTTCTGAATAATGGTGTAAAATATAGATAGGGGATGTCATGATATTTACATAGCATAGGTTGGAAACAAAATTTGCTTCAACAATACACAGAAGAGTTCAACACAATTGGCTATGGAACAAAGTTTGCTTCTTTCTATGACATTCATGTCTTTATGGAGTTTTCAATATGTTGCTAAACAACAATATGATACATGAGTGATTGGCCTTGTTCAAAGATAGATAAGAATTTATGGCATATGTTACATTTAATAGTTAAACAAATAGCCAATGAGCCATTTGTTGCAATGTGCATAAATGGGACCTGGTGGTCTGTCCACAATTCAAGTTGATACATTTTTTTGAAGGTAGATCAAGATGAGCTTGAAGATCTCTGTCAATCCCACCATCATCCCCCACATTGGATGCCCTTTTCAGTTATGAAACTTTGGAGAGCATAACTTGTGCATGTGTTGTTGATATATTCACTGGTACAGTAGCTTATACATCAACAAGCTCTGTAGAAAGTTTGCTAAAAAGTTGGTTTTGAGCTTTGAATTCCATCAATGTGTTCTCTGGGGTTGCTTTATGTCTCCTAATGAAAACAACAAATGGGTCTACACGAGGGATGTTGAGAGGTACCCAACCCCATTATTATTTGTTTTGTAATGGAAGACGCTTGATTTTCTTGAAATGCAATTAACACTTGTTGTTTAATGAAAGTGATCTTGATTCAGATATCAAGGGGATCATTTGGACCTTTGGCATTGTTGTCTTTGGTGGCATATCTTCAGTAAAAGTCATCCACTTGTTTGTACAAACAACCACCTTTTCTTGTTGTCCATTGCATCCAAAGTTGCAATGCTAGTGTGAAGATTGAACAAGGAAAAGTCTTCCCATACTTGCATTATCTAATTCATTCATGGCTTGATTCTTTTGGTGTTCATTTCATTTGTCATGTGTATATGATGGTTATTGCATTGTGTGAATTCAAGAATTTGGCAATTTGTTTTGGAGCTATTAGAATAAGGGTTTTCTTGTAGTGTATCAACATGTTCTACTTTTGACAAAACTTTGGAGGTTGGAGTTTTACACATGAATCAACGGTTGACACTCACAAACTTGCCTTGTTTGTGTTTCTCAACCTCCCTTTGCTTCTTTCTGTTTTATGTATTTTTTTGAGTTGGAGGAAAAATGGCATTAATAGTGTCACGAAAGGACATTGTTGTCTAACTTCTTCAAATCCAGTAAAAATGTCCAAGACATTTTTCCTCTTGTGATCCCTCCTAAACCTAAACCAATCCCATTTTATGTAGCAAGTTCAAGTGGCAACAAGGTTGAGTCAAATAATGACTTCAATTGCAGTAATCTTGTTGTGCAGTTTGTTTGTCATGGTGGATTGCCCACTCATGTTGCCCATGTGGTAGATTTATCAAAGATTCATGTTATTATAGAAGAAGAGGAATCGGAAGTGCCACCACCTTAGAAACCTAAAAAGAATTATGAAATCTCACACCAGTGTCGAGATGTGTGGGCTACTCAATTCCCATGGCCAGAGATGTTGAGAAGTTCATTGTGTGAAATGCAAGGTATGTTCATTTGTGAAGGGCAAAGATGTGATCCTAAGGCTAAAGGTTGACACTCTTGAAAAGCATGCGAGGAAGGCAAGGGTTGTTCAAAACATGTTGCATTTGTGCAAGAAATAAGGAGAATGGTATGTTAACAAAAAGTGCAATCATGCAAAGAATGAGATTGTTTATTCTAATAGGAGTCACATCACAATTGCGGAATAAGTTCAAGGAGGGGTTAAGGGGGAGCAAAGTAGAAAGCAATAAACAATTTGCTATAATTTGAACTTACTACAACAAGGCTAACCCATGCTTGAGTTTGAGGCCTTGAAGTCTTTCTTTTCTTTTCTAAAATTTAAATGTTCCCCTATTGCCAAAATATCATTGGAGTAATTCAACCGGACGGGTTATGGCTGAATGTATGCATAAGCAAGTCATTAAGAGAATAAAAGAAGTTATTACGAGTTCAAATTACCTTACACTATCTTGTGATGAGGTAACCATGGTTGATAACCAATCGTGGAAACCTATCCATTCTAATAATGTTCAAGATTGATGTCGCATACCTATATTCATTTATTTAAAACATGTTATTGAAAGAGGGGGTGCATATAATTTGACCAAGGTTTTTATGGGTGCTTTCAAAGAACATGGTGGTTTTTTTAATGTGGATTTTGTTGCAAAATTGATTTCCTTTGGGGTTGATGGAATGAATGTTTTCCAAGGGGTGCATAATGGTGTTATTTTCCAAATGCAAGATAATTATTCCCCCCATTTGGAAGGCATTCATTGCATGGCACATCGCACTAATATGGTTGTGCAAATTTTGTTTCAAATCCCCATTATGAAATCTATAAAAGATTTATTGCAATCCTTGTATTCATTCTTCTTTCATAGCTTGAAAATGTACATTGAATTTTTCAAGCTTGAAGAATTGATGAAGGAAAAAAGGAAGGAAATTTTGTGGAATGTTGAAACATGTTGGATCAACATGTTCGGTCCAACAAAAAAGGTGATGGCAATGTATATGCCATTATTGGCAAGGATGGCTAAAGACATTCCATCAATCATGTTTGCTAAAATGAACTTTGAGGTTTTTTGTGACATAAATTTGCTCATCTCTCTTTCTTCTTTGTTTGCTCATGTTGAAAATTGTCCATGCATTGATAAAGTTTGAATGAAAGAGAGACTTCTTTGTATGTGATTATGTTGTAACTATAAAGATCTACCATGGTTAGTTATATTCTCATTATGTGGATCCAACAATGAAATATATTTTTGACATTTTCAAAGACTTCCAAGGTATGATTGTTTGTAATCATAGTAATGTGTATCTAAAATGAAGACCACTTTACTAGATTTCAATACCCCTAACGATGAGTATTTGACTTTTGATTCATCAAGTTACACATTTTGGGTTACTTGCATAAATGGCATTTGTGAAAAGGTTCAATTGACCCAACATGTTTTCATTAATTTAACATGGAAGATGCAAAATCATCATGTTTAGTTTTTTTGTCTCCCATTCTCCTTGTCTTTATGTTTTTGTGTTGTTTATTGTTTATTTGTTTATTTTTCCTATGATTTTTTTCCCTGTTTTGTTTATTTTTGATTTTGTGAACTTGTGCCATTCCTTTGAGTTGTAGCCATTTTTTTCATTTCAGAGTTCATTGCAAGGTTTCCAACATTCCATTTGTTGGATGTTATGGGCATTTGTTATTCAAATATTAGCTTTAGGGCAATGCTGAAAGGAACTTTAATCAACATTTAATTGATTTTAAGGCACAATATTGTTTTGAAAAGCTCTTGGAACTTGTCAAAACTTCAAATGCAAGTTTACCTTTAATTGTAGCCAAGATTTGTTTGGCAATTTTGTTTGCAAGTGCTCTTGACATGTAATCTAGTGCTTTTAAGATCATTATGCAATCTAATGTTGCTACTATTATGGAGGCACCATTTCATGTTAATCCTTTAACTTGACTTTGGCGGTCTAAGGAGGTTTCCCACATTTTACAACATTTTTTTCTTGAGTTTTTCAAATTGGTAGATATTATAATAATACAAATGTTGGGATTATTGGAAGATGAACAAACATTTTTCACCTTTTTTTTCATGAAATCTAAATTGAGGAATCGTCGCAATGAACACTTGAATATTGTTGTGGGAATGTATTTTCAAACTTTTTATAGTTTGAATATTTTCCCATACAATGCATGTTTTGAAAATTGGAAGGAGCAAAAGCCCATGCGGACATTGGATTAGACTCCATTGCTGGGATTGGGGTTGGGTTTGTTGTTCCAATACCATCATCAATGGGCCATTATCTCAAATTTTCAATGATGACATCTAATGACTGAAGTTGGGTCATTCTTTCACTTAGAAGTTAATATTTAGGAATTGTCATGGTTGTTTAATGCTATATCTTTTTGTGCGTGTTAGTTTTGCAATTTGTTGGGCTAGTCTTATGGGTTGATCAAACCTTTATTGGTGTCTAGTGTCCATTGTCAAGTTTATTTTTTGTGTAATGTGTAGTGTTCCCTATCAAGTTTGAAGTGTAAAGTTAAAACAAACTTAAGATATATTGTAATTTAATTAAGCTTTATGTCAAAATGTCTTTGTTAGACATCTTTGTTTTGATGTTTTGTCTAATGTCAAGCTCTATCTCTCTCTACCTGAACTTCTTTTCAGCTTTTGTTTGTCTTCCTTTGATTCTATGTATTTGCTTTTTGTTTGTTTTCCAATTTCCAAATTCCTTTGATTCCTTTGTTTGTCTTCTTTCAATTCCTTAGTGTTTACTTCTATTTGTTTTCCTTTGATTCTTTGATTGCTTTTGTTTGCCTATGTCTGTCTTTATCAGTCTATTTGCTTCTAAGTTTATGAACTAAGTTCTGTTTATCTTCCTTTCATTCTTTGTTTACCTTAATCTTCCAAAGTTTAGTGTTTAATATTTATCTTCCTTTGAATATGCCCATAGTTTATGTTTGTTTTCTTTTGATTTTTTGTCTACCAACTTCCAAGTACTTTTGTATGTTTTCTTTTGATTCATTAATTCCCTATTTGTCTCAACTCTCTAATCAAATTGTGTATGTTTTTGTTTCCATGTGTCTTGTATGTTGGGTCTATTAGGATATGTTTTTGTGTTTGTAAATTGTATGTGTGGAGTGTGTGTAATTACTAATGTGTATTTTAGAGTTGTTTGTGAGTGTGTATTGTCTAATGTCTTACGTGTTCTTGACTTTGATTGTGATAGAATCACCCAACAATGACCAAGCCTCAAGGCCACACACAATAGTAGTTCCATACATGTTTGAAAAAATTTCATGGCCAAATTAGGTGCATTGTCAATTAGCAACATGGTTCAAAAGTTGTGTAGCAACATGTTCTTTCATTTTGTAATTAGTACCAGATTTTGCTACTATAAAGTTGGACATTTTGCCAGCATTTCATGAAATGTTTCTCTTAAGCTTACACAGCCAATTTTCAATTTATTGAAGCTTTAGATCGCAATAGATTGCATTGTTGAACATTTAAATATTACCAAATATGCACAAAATTTAGCTTAATAGAAGCCACCTGTTAGAAATTTCAAAAACCTTAAAAAAAAGGCTGGTGGATTCTGGTAGAGGCCTGCAAACTGGCATGGGTGGATCTGATCTTGCAGTGCAAAACCAGAAGCTGAAAAAGTCAAGGAGAACACCAAGTTCAGATATCCATGGACTACTCCTTTGCTAAACTCCTTTGTAAGAAACTACATGTATCTGATCTTGAAATAACTTCTCTCCTCATTGAATTTGGATTTGAATTCTGCCAGGAAGTTTTTCCAATGGTCTGGAACATCACAATCTTGGTGGACAGTCCCAGCTGATGATCTGCATCAATCTCTAAATTGATAAAAACTTTGGTTATGTCTCAGATAATCCAAGCACAATTGCCTATAGTGAGCACATTTCGTTGTGGACTGATTGAAATTTCCTGCTGCATCAAAGAAACAAATTTTCCTGAATAAAATCTGTAATCTGTAATCAGACGCTGAGCAATGGGTAGAGATACTCAGCATTCTGCATTAATAATTTATTGGATTCGCAATAAGGAGAGAGGGTTTTGGTAACCAACAGTGTAATGCAATACCAAAGTTGAAACTCCCGAACCTAGACTGCAAGCTGCAGACAAACCCACTGCTGAGAAATACTAGATACTTGATGATGAGCCTGATTTCAGATATGAAGCCTCATAGCTGCTGCTACACTTGATCTTAAGACAAAAATGATTACAACATAGAAGTTCCTGATGCACTGACTTTCTAATTCAATTTTCCATTCATGTGACAGCTCAGAATCATCATTGAGAAAGGTGTCTCAGAAGTCTATGAACTCTGCAGATTGGGTGAAGGGCCACACAATGATTCTGGAGCATACTAGTTTCTGTTGGTTGAAAGTAGACACAGAAGAGTTGAAACCTGGCATAGCTGCTTCAGATTCTACCTGTTTAGAAGAAAATAAGAAAGGGGAAAAAAGTATTCACCTGAAGTTATTGTGATGCTCCAAATGACCTTCATATCAATAACCACAATTTCCTCCGTAGTTACAGCCAGTATGGCTAATCCACACAACTATACACTTTCCCAAAAATATGGGGGAAGTGGGCCCAGCCCAAAGTATACCCTGAGTATATCTTACAAAAACTATTGAACAATATAGGCCACCTGCAAGAAAAGATATGAGGAAATAACTAAATCAATTCCAAGCTAAGCCCCGATCATTCACTGGTTGTGGCCGTCCTCTTGTTGGTGTAGGAGGCCTCTGCACATTCAGTTCCTAATATACATACCCACACACACAGAACACCTTGTCAAAATAAGGAAACAGGCCCAAAAAAAACATGGCAAGGGCTTCAAGCTAGGGAATTGTGGCATGCAACAAGAAGCAAATACACAACCTAGCCATCTGGATATGTAGCACCAGTAAATCTCATTTACTAAAGGGGCCAGAAGACCAGTGCAAAAGAACCATGAAAGAAATACCTGCATCCATGTGTCTTCAAGGTTGTGCTCAGGTGATGACTCAGGGGAAGTGAAGGCAGGTGGGATGGGATGGATTAATTTGGGCACCACCACCAAGTCCCTTCCAAGGACCAAGATTGCTCCTGCATTATTGGCAGTTCCTTCACCCACCAAAAGCTTCTCTTGTTACTTGACTGCAACTGTACTCTGGACTACATTAACAAAAGAATTGAGATGATTGCTTGGACAGAGAACAAACTACATACAAATTCAGATATTTCGCCTTTCCAGTCCAAGTCCCAGGTTCAAAGCACTTTCTTGAACTTCACACAATTGCATGTGGACAGACACAGGTATTTACTACTAGGCATATGACTTCTGAGGCAATAGGAACAAAACCAGACAATGGGGTGAAACAGTCCAGTACATACCACAATAATTTGTAGCAGAAAACAATGTGATTAGGTGACCTTGAGCAAAACGCTCAAAACCATCCATCACACACTCATGTGCTCTGATTATAAGCTGGAGATCATTATTCTTGCAAAAATCCATGACCCGGTCTGGCTGCAAAAGCCACATGGAAAAAGGTTCCATAGAGATCAATACACCATGCTTTCCACCTATGTAGCAGGAAAAAAGACAAATATATCCCAAAAAATGTCACAATACTCCTCTTGCAAGGAAGGACTACATACTGATAATACTCTTACCCCAAAAGTTACCAAGCCTGGACCACGGGCATTTGGACGCAGACCCTCAACACTGTCATTTTCTGTTGGGTCAGACCTGCACAAAGTTCAACTTGGTTAACAAAGAGCAGGAAGATACTGAAGCACCTTCTTTGACACACTTTGTCCCTCATATCTGATTGTACCTCAAATCGAACCTAAAGCAGCAGCAGCAGCAACAAAATCTGTACCAGAGAAGGTCCATGAGCACAACAGAGCCGGCCTCCATTGTTATGGGGCGTTGCAAAGCTTCAATTTGTTGTACATGATTGATTGACCTTCCAATTCCACCATGCATGCAGATGATCTTTTTCTCTATCAGAGCAGCAAGTGGCAACCAATTGAAAAGTTGATTGATGCGTTGCCATGCCCATATGCCATCACGTTCCCCCTGTAGACCCATTTCATAAGCCAAATCTTGAATATATGTAGTCACAACAGAAGCCAATGTTTATGTTACGATGACATATCAATTCTGAGAATGGTAAACATAACACAAAGAAAAGCCTTGCAAAGAGGAAAGCACAGACCAGGCGTTCAATGCACTCAATTCGGAACCCAAAAAGTGCGTTGATGTCTGCAGCTTCATGGTTGCCACGGATCAAGTGCACATTCATTGGATATTCAATCTGCCAACAGAACAAGCTAACTTCAGCACCAAGAAATCCTATGACAAGGGCAACACCAAATGAAGAATCTCTGAGTTGCACAGGTTATGGTGAAACCTGTGCAAGGGGCATGCCCTGAACTCTAACTCTAGATTCTACTTATTGCCATGATAGGACAAAGTTGCCCTTGCTACTAGATCTGTCAAGCCCTATCCTAAAAGGGTGCAAGCTACAATTACCTTGAGTGCAAGTAGTAAACTGATGGTTTCAAGACTGTGCTGTCCTCGATCCACATAATCCCCCAGGAAAAGATAGTCAATATACCTGCACAATTTGCAATCAAAGTTAGAAACTACCACTGTTGATACAGAGTTTATCCTTCAACTCAAATCATGCATTCAGACATGAACTTGAATGAATGCTTCTGCTCTGCACCCCCCAGATACATGCATTATTCCCATGATCATGAAGGAGCTTAGTTCACTCTGAGAAACTCTACCAGAATGTACAAGGACCTACAATCAAGCCAGAATGTACATGAGTCCCTAAGTATCATGTGTGTTGGTGTCTTCTGCATTTCCAAAAATGGGAAGTGTCATATGGAACAAAAAGACGCTGAAATGGTGACAGTAGGGGGTTCAGATACTTCTGTCGTACTGGAGCATTCCATATTTGTCTGGATAATCCACATGACACCAGAAACTTACGTGATGTCGCCTGCTGTTGAAGGAGACCCATATTCATCAAACAAGCGCATCAAATCACCAAATTGTCCATGAAGGTCACCAAAAATCTTGACAGGGGCTCTGATTTGCAGTACACTTGATTCTCGTGCAAATAAACGCTCTGAAGCATCACAAAGCTCAGCAATCTCATTGCAATCCAAAAAGAATTGACGCTTCACAGGCGGTTTCCAGCCTCTTGGCTTTAACAAATATGACAGGACCTGCAAGCACCACTCCAAGCTTTCCTTATGTAAGCTGCACTACAGAATAAAGGACCATCTCAACAGACACCAGCTTGTTTCCATCTGCATAACAAGCATACCATTTTGGATAGTTGTAATAGTTGGACCATCAAATTGTTTGAGCTCACAAAATGACAAGGGATGGGTGTTAAGAGCACAATGAGGCCCAGAACACAGAATAAACACCTTCTTCTGCACACCACTTATGGACATCTGACGGTCAAGAAGCCGTCTTGCTTGAGAGGTACTATCTGGAGTTCCATAACTGACACGTCGGCCCTCATTTTCAAATTGGTCAATGGAAAGTTGCCTCACCAAGCCACCTGAGGCACCCCCAGATTCTGCTGCTACAACCACCTGCAATCTCCACAGTAGAGCTTTCACTATCTACTGTCACAACAAAATTATCTGTACCCTTTGAATGTTTGAGAACACAAGAATAGAGGATGCATCCATTGACTATTTGGATCTGGGTGTAATGCATTACACTCCAATTACATGCTGAGAGACATCTTGAAACTTCAAATATTTGAGTCTCCAAACAATGCAACCCAAAAAAAATTGGCTGGATGAGCAAGTGATGCTGAAAGCGTTGTGAAGTGATTCAATGAGTTCAGCTAATGAACCAAACAAAAGGAGATAGCATTCATGTAGAGGCTTTTCTATAGCTGATTATGAAGCAGGTTCAAACTGCATACCACTCTATGATGCAGCCTGACACCGGTTGGAAGAGGATGATTCAAAGGACTGGCATTGGAAGTTCTGTTGAGTGCAATGAGAGCTGCTGAGGATGGAGATGCAGGGGGCTTTCCACTAGAAGTTGCATCAGCCCCACGATCCCTGTCTCTACTATACTTCTGATCTGCTTCCCCTGTGCTCTCACGAGCTGCTGCTGCTCTTGCTTCTGCTGCTGCAAGTGCTGCACTCATTGCTTCTGCTTCTGCAGCAGAGGCCTGTACCAGTGCCTCCACCCCCTTTGCATTCCTGCCAACCACCCACTTCAGTGTTGCTACTTACTGACCAAATGTACAAAAGAATCAATGCAACTCTGCAAGTCAGAGGATTCAAAACATTCTCAGCCTAACTTCGAACTGATCTATCTGTAAGCTCAAGAAATGCCCAGCATGAGTAGCACATACCCATGTCCATAAGAACGAGCGTATTCAGTGCTGACATCCATGTTTGAGTCACCATTTGCATGCACTGCTACTGGGTCAGTCATGACCACAGCCCTATCTGGTGTTGTCACCTCTGACTGAGCTTGCTTGTTCCCTTCCTGCAGCTTGGCCCCTGGACTGCTTGCTCTGGCTAATGATTGATTTGCAGCAGTGGGATGAGACAAAGCTGATGTAGTCTCAGCAGACCCTGAATCCTCAGCTACCAACAGATCATCCAACAAAACTCCTGTCCACATTGATACAACCTAAGTAGTCAGCTAAGTGAAAACAAGTTGTCTTTCATGGGCTTCTCATCATGGATCTAGCACGTTCTGACACAGGCAATTCACATAGGAGAATTCTCTCTTTATGAAAAAGAAGGGAAGACTGAAGCACAAGACATGTGACATCAGACCTTACCTCCCCTCAGCCCACCGTATATAAAAATGAGATCAGCTACAGCAGCAGCAGCATGACGGCACCGTCTAGTGAGCTCTACAGATGGCTCCCCTCCTGCTGCATCATTACTGTACCTTCCTGTTCGTGGGCTTGTTACAACCCCCTTTCTATCACACCAAACCCCTGCAGCTGTATCCAGAACTGCAGCACCAAACAGCCAGCTGTGTCTCAGAAATAAAGTACTATGCCAAATGCAGTGTACCCAACAGCCACATTGACACAAATACTACGAGGGTGTAGAGAGTTGCCACATACAACTCCTAGGCCACATATGATCACAATTGTATCTGGAACTTCTCTGCCCTGAGAGGCCAGAACCCTGGCAAAGGTTGACTATGACATAGGGAGGTCATGCAACCAAACTCTGTGTACTGAAACTCAGTAGGAGAAAGTACAAACAGCACCAGATCAGGTGAGGGATATGCAACTCCTAGGGTTAAGGCTGGGTTTAGACCTGCAACACTGGAAGCATCCTCAACCATACGACCACCTCCAAGAGCTCCTCCTGAAACATGCAGTCTTGCATTCACAAATACCTGCACAGAAACATTTCAAAACATATGATTTTCCAAAAACAGAGTAACCTGTCATATACAAATACCTGAACAGAATTGTTTCAAAATATAGTGTGAAATGATTTCAAAGCAAAGTCACAAAGGAATCAACAAAAGCTGGTTCGGTTACAGAAACATATGGAATTCTTCAGAAAAAATGCTTACAGCTGCGTGTTGATATCTGGCAGAAGGTGAAATTCCTGGAGCAACTGCCCACTCCCAACGTCCATCTCGATGCTTTGCAAGCCCATATGCACAATCAAGTGGCTATAGCACAGCAAACACATACCCACCCAAGGCAATTTGTTAATGCAATGAGGTAAATTACTGCTTACCCCAAAGAAAGCATTCTTTCCCTGTAACTTGCTTGGAAAAGTATGCACTTTGAACATGGAAAAAATACAAGAGCAGTTTGAAATTGGTTAACGTCAGGAACATCCATGAGTCTCCTGAAGGTGCAATGAAAGCAATCAGCTCTGTATATTCCTTCTAAGATGGTTCACTGAAACATACCACACTCCCAGCATCTCTTCCACCAGAAAGAAGCAGCAGACCATCTGATCGTGCACATGCTGTTGCATACCTGCAGTCAACTAGAGCAGATTTCTGTATCATAAGAGTACCAACTACTGGACACAGTAGTTGGTATACTGAAGCTCTCAGCTACCTCACTAACTCTAAGATAAAGATTCTTCCCTCTTTTCTCAGATCTCTGAAGCTTAAGGTTGCAAGGAAGATTGGCATTGTCCTGTCTCACAAAGTAAATGCTACAACACAGCAGCAGCAAGGAAAATTTCCACACCAAAACTTTTCTGAAACAACAATCATGTGTCAATCAATAGAGGGGTTCTTGAAGTAAGACATACATGCAAGGGGGTGGTCCATCTCCTTCTGGTTCCAGCTTTCTCCATTCATAGGGTTTGGCAGCTGTATCTAGAGCCCACACATCTGCCAATGGACGCTTGCCTGGAAAAACCTATCATGTCAGCAGCAGTAGCACAAAAATTACAAAACTTCTTGGAGCAGGTGGGGAACTGTGACTTGGTTACTCACCATCATTCCCACTGATTGATAGAAGAAACCGTTGCCCAACCAGTGACATGACATGCCCATATCTTGGACCTGGCCCTGCCCCTTGCACAACCACCCTGCCATCCTTATGCTGATCAGCATCTTTCATCAGGTAAAAATATATCATCCAATTAAGAAGTTACAGGAAATTGTTTGCTGGGAAAATTGCATGTCTACAGGAGAATACATTACTTTCTTAAAACAGTTGTATACAGTCTAGTGAAACAGTCTACCATTTAGACAGGTCAACCTGCCTGGACTTTGAGCAAAGTCAGGAGTAAAATTGGCAATGAAAGCCTGTCTAAGAAATAGGGCCATATCTGTTGTGGTGAGATTCCTGATGTCCACAAGTTTTCAGCTTACGTTCTCCCCAAGTGATTGCTTTCCAAATCCCAAATCATGCCATACAAGCAGAAGCAGCTAAATATCATGCCACAAACATACCCACCTATGCCATCTTGGCTTGGTTTGTGTCAGGTCCAGGACATGAAGGTCATCGGTTGATAGCCCAGCTGGTCCTATACCTCCCTGTTGATCCCGACCGTCATTATATCAGTCAGGACACACCGGCAGCACCAACTTTCAATTGCAGATAATTTTCTATAATAGCAATTTTAGCCCAATGATATTAGTTCACACTTGTGAGAGTAGTAGATGCACCTGAATGACAACCATTGTTCCCACAGCTGTTGCTGCATGTGCCGCACGTGGAGAAGGTGGGTCTCCAACAGGAGCAAGCCTACATTCACATGCAAAACAACTTGCTGAATCAAAGTGTAAACTAACACTGCAATGGATGTCATCAGCACAACCCATGCATAATTTCCATGGAGACAGCTTCCCATTACCACCAGTTAGAAGAACCCAGAAACCTAACCCTAATAGGCTGCAAAACCCTCTCCTTAAAAACTCAGGAAAAAAAGCTAAGAATGCCCGCAAACATTGCACTCAAATAGACACTCTACAAACCTAGCATACCCACCTATGCCATTGTCACTGCAAACCAGAAGAACTGAGTTACCATCTGTCATGGGAAGAAGACTTAGAAGTATTCAAAGATCAAACCATCTGAACAAACATCAGGCTCAAAGATTCAGACCCTTGTGTGCTTCAAGATCAACTGAATGCTAAGAGATTTTACCTTGACCATTTATTGGTGTGTACGTCATAGCAATGCACATCTGCAGTAGCCCCTGCTAATCCTGACATCCATTACATGACTGAAGATTGTCAAATCTCTCTTCCCACCCACAAATGTAGAGCAGCAACAAGCCTTGATAGGAACAGAACCCTAGGAGCAGCAGATACCAATCTCTGTGGCGATGGAGCTCAGAGGAGGTTCTAGGGGACTAGAGACACATAAACCCTAGCTGACTGAGATGTCCATGATCCAGTTTTTGAGCTGTGGTTGTTCTTGTAAGCTTTATCATCAACCCTAGCTGAGTCCTGAGTTCCTCTAATATCAACAAACAAGTTTCGAAGTAGAAGAAGCACATACTGATGCCGGCACCGGCAGATGCCGCTGCCTGTGGACCTGCGGCAGCAGGATTTCCTTCCAGTGCTGTGGCACCTCCGAAGAGGATGAGTCTCGGTCCCACATAGTTTGGACTACCTTCGTCCCCCACGGCCGCTACTGCCGTCAATGTATGTCCGCAACGAGGACCGGGTCCGTCGTCCCTCTTTTCGCAGATTGTGGTCTGTACACTGTACGTAGGCGCTGGCCTCGGTACCCCTACCCCTACCACTCCATGCTGCTGTGCTTGTTGTGCAGATTGTGATACATAAGCTTGTTGCTGCACAGCCTGTTGTTGCGTTTCCTCTAGTGTCGCCGGCATCCCTTCTTGTGGCTTCTGTTGCTGCTGCTGTTGCTCAAGCTCATCTGCCATACCCGTATCCTCATCGTCCATATCACCCAAAGCTCAAGCTCCAAGCTCAAGCCAGAGAACCCCTAAAATTTCCAACCTATAAGCCATCGCAGCTCCATCATCCCCATCGCGTCCACCACCGCTCCCTGCTATTATTATTATTTTTATTAGTCTGCTCCTCCATCTCCAAACAAGATCATTTCTCTACCTCTTCCTCTTCTTCCCTGCTCCTCCTCCTCCTTCTTCTCCAATCTCCCATTTTGCCGCCACTTGCCAACGAAGAAGAAGCTCCAGCTTCCTCCCACAACCCATTTTCAAAAAATTCTTTTTCCAAAACACGCAAAAACCCATCAAAACGAATCATATGAGCTGGCTCATCACGCAATCGCCTGACCAATTGCAACTGCTCTTCCAGAGTGCTCCTTCACGTCGACGAAAGACGGAAGCGCACACACGCGCGACACAGCGACGACGCTCTCTGCCGCCAGGCTCCCTCGCTTCGTCTCTCTCCAAACCAAGCTCCCTCTCATCACGTTCCCAACCTGCTCCCATAATGTTCCCCATCACGTTCTCACCATGTTCCTACCATGTTCTCACATTCTCCTACCAAGTTTCCTCCACGTTCCCAAAATGCTCCAACTATGTTCCCACCATGCCCCCACCATGATGTATGCTAATTGCACGTGCAAAGACTAACTCATGTTCCCACCGTGCTCCCAATAAGTTCTCCACACCCCGTTTCACTTTCCCATCAGGGTTGTTTAAATTTATTAATAATAAATTTATAAATTCATAATAATTTTTTTGTGATATCAAAAAATTTGGTGAAATTTTCCACACAAAAAAAAAAGTAGCTGCAAATTAGCATAGGAGATATTCTTCAACATTACATCTCCTATGCTAATTTGCAAGCTTTTGAGCTTGTTTGTTCCCATGTACTCATGATCCCACCATTGTGTTTGAACCCATGTTCTCCACCATCTCCTATTGCTAATTTGCAAGCTTTGAGCTTGTTTGTTCCCATGTACTCATGATCCCACCCTTGTGTTTGAACCCATGTTCTCCACCATCTCCTATGCTAATTTGCAAGCTTCAAGCTTGTTTGTTCCCATGTACTCATGATCCCACCATTGTGTTTGAACCCATGTTCTCCACCATCTCCTAGGCTAATTTGCAAGCTTCGAGCTTGTTTGTTCCCATGTACTCATGATCCCACCCTTGTGTTTGAACCCATGTTCTCCACCATCTCCTATTGCTAATTTGCAAGCTTCGAGCTTGTTTGTTCCCATGTACTCATGATCCCAACATTGTGTTTGAACCCGTGTGTTCTCCACCATCTCCTATGCTAATTTGCATGCTTCAAGGTAGTTTGTTCCTGTGTACTCATGATCCCACCTTGTGCTTGAACCCCATGTTCTCCACCATCTCCTAAGTAGCATTCTCTAGTAGAAAGCTCTAATAGGGCAGGTCATAATGTAGCATTGGCCAAGTTGGAAATGGTTGAATTGGCCAAGTTGGAAATGGTTGAATTGGCCATGGACCCAGGGCCAACTAGGTATGTCTTTTTTGACATGGCCGATTTAACCATTCCCGACCTTCTTAAAAACCTGCCAA